>ERZ772960.1077-NODE-1077-length-22629-cov-5.265615_pt1 | contig 22629 bp, 17 predicted proteins | sample MGYA00580678_ERZ772960 | MGnify/ENA primary metagenome ERZ772960 (study PRJEB29015, sample SAMEA2737930) | human oral metagenome | biome: human oral; feature: human-associated habitat; material: dental | place: China | collected 2059 ... | reverse complement strand
TTAAAAGATGCAGAAAAACACACTTTTTCCTGCACCGCATTCATTGGGTTATGGTCTCCTCTTCTTTGCATAGTGCCGGCAAAGGTATAACAATTTATTAAAGCGACCAAATGTTTGAGAAAGAAAGTGCTACGTTACTTTCCTTTATCCAGCGTAAGCACGATTTTGCCTACATAGACGGCGTGTTTACCATTTTGATCAACAGGCACTTCGCGGCCATCGAGGTTTTTTACGTATTGCAGCGTGTGGAAATAGGTGTGGGAATGACCACCCAGTACGAGGTCGATATTGCGCGAACCGGCTATCACCTCAGTGTCGTCGATGCCATGGAGATTCCATCCGAGGTGGGAGATACAGATGACAACATCGCATTTCTTTTGCTTTTTCAGCATCGTGGCCATATCGTTGGCCACGCGAATGGGATCGAGATACTTTACGCCTTGGCAGTTTTTGGAAAATACGAGTCCATCTAATTCAGGGTCGAGCGCAAAGACGCCTATCTTCACCCCGTTGTGGCGGAACGTCATATAAGGCTTGACAAGACCTTCGAGCACCGTTCCCGTGAAGTCGTAGTTGGAGCAAAGAATAGGGAAACGGGCTTTCCTGAATAGGCGAGCCATGTTCTCCATGCCGAAATCAAACTCGTGATTGCCCACGGTAGAAGCTGTGTATTGCATCTCGTTCATCAGTTCTATCTCCACATCGCCTCGATAGAGTGTATAGTAAGGCGAACCTTGTGAGAAGTCGCCGCTGTCGAACAAGAGCAAGTCGGGATGTTTCTTGCGCTCTTCCTGCAACATCGTCGCCCTACGCACAAAGCCTCCGCGTCCGGCCACGAGCGTGTCGGAGAGGTTTACACTCAAAGGCATGATGCAACTGTGGGTGTCGTTGGTATGCAGAATCACCAACTGTTTCTTCTGTGCTGAGCCGTTAAGGGCAATGACAAAGAGTATAAATACGAGTAAATATCTTGGTTTCATAGCTTATTTGATAACAATTCTACCTTCTATTTTTGCCGTAACAGACAGACCATTTGCTGCCTGTGTGCGGAAATAATCGCAAATAATGTAACGCATGTTGTTGCGTTCTGACTGTGGAGAAACAAGTTCGGTTCCACTTTTGAAAGCCACCATTTCATCGTTTCCCTGCGAGAGGTAGTCGATGGTTGCTACCCGATAATGGGCTGCAGGGTCGATGGGCTTGCCGTGAAGCGTGGCCGACAGCAATTTCCCATCTTTGCTTATCTCCAACTGCACACCATGACTTACGCCTTCGCCACCACGGAAAGCAATCTGCGAAAACAACTCCATGAGCTTTGTGCCGCTAAGCGTAAGGAAACAAATTTTGTTCTCAAAAGGTGCCACATCCACCACATCGCCATAGGTAACCTTACCTTTCGGAAGAGCAGCGCGCATGCCACCTATATTATATACAGCCAGGTCGGGATGCTCTCCGTAGTCTTTTGCTGCCCAAATGAGGATGTCGGGCAACAAGTTAGACAACTTCCCCTCAGGTCGCATGGGAGTGAGTTCGCTGTCGGTAGTACCAACAACCGGTGCCATCACGCTGTCCACACGTGCCTTATACGGAGCTAAGATGGCCTCAGCGCGGGTATCGGGTTGCGCATCATAGCGGCTGTCTATCAAGATTCGACTGCGCTCTATGCCACTCACATGATAGCGTGAAGCACACGAAGAGAAGAGCACGAGCATCGCGACAAGTTCTATGGAGAAAAGTTTTTTCTGTTTTATCATTGTCAAATACTTTTAAGGTTACAAACATACGCTGCTATCGGCATCAGTAGAGATTTTCTCCGCTTTCTCGGCCGACTCGCTCATGCAAAGGTATAACAGAAATTCGGAAAAAAGAAAGAAACCGACCGATTATTAATCAGGAAAACTCACAGCAGGAGGACAAACCGCTAAATCATGTTAATTATAAACCTTTTGTTAGTAAAAACACTGTATATAGAAAGAAAAAGGCTATATTTGCGTGTCGAAAAAAACAATGCTTGCCGGCGACAATCCCCTGAAAAACAAAGCATCGCCCCAAGCTGACAACGAGACAAAAAGAAAAACAACTATCAACCTTAAATAAAACATTCAAAATCATGATTATTGGTATTCCCAAAGAAATTATGCACGACGAGGCACGCGTAGCGTGTACTCCCGAAACCGTAAGCAAGTTCGTAAAAGACGGATTCACCGTTTTAGTGGAAAAAGCAGCTGGCAACGGAGCCCTCTACCACGACGAGGACTACGTGAAAGCCGGAGCAGAACTGATTGACAAGGCACAGGACGTTTACGACCGCGCCGAAGTCATACTGAAAGTAAAAGAACCGCAGTTCAACGAACAGCTTGGCAAGCACGAGGTGGACATGATGCACCAAGGACAGTACCTCATCACTTTCATCCACCCTGCATCGCCCGTAAACCACGACATGGTGAAAAAACTTTCGGCCAAAGGCGTGATTGCCATCACCCTCGACGGCATTCCCCGCATCTCGCGTGCACAGAATCTCGACGCCCTCACTTCGATGAGTACATGTGCCGGATACAAAGGTATTCTCATGGCTGCCGACAAACTCACCACTTTCATGCCGCAGATGTTTACCGCTGTCGGCAAGATTGAACCGGCAAAAGTGATGGTTATCGGCGTAGGTGTAGCCGGACTTCAGGCACTCGCCACAGCCAAACGACTCGGTGCCGTGACCTATGCCGCCGACATCAGACCCGCTGCTGCTGAACAGGCCGGCAGCCTCGGCGCGAAAGTTATCGACACCACCGTTCCTGCCGAACTCGCTATTGCCGAGGGAGGATATGCCAACCGTCTGCCCGACGACGTGCTCGCCAAGGAGCGCAAAGCCTTGGAAGAAACCATCCAACAAATGGACATCGTCTTCTGTTCCGCACTCATCCCGGGCAAAGTCGCTCCCATCATCATCACCGAAGACACCGTCAAAGGCATGAAGCGTGGAGCGGTCATCGTGGACATCTCCATCGACCAAGGCGGTAACTGCGAACTCACACCCGCGGGCGATATCATCAACAAGTACGGCGTGACCCTCATGGGCGTGAAGAACATCCCCGGCCTCCTGCCCACAAGTTCCACATGGATGTTCTCCAATAACATGTACAACCTCGTGAAATACATCGTCAAAGACGGCAAGGTCAACCTCGACCGTTCCGACGAAGTGATCGCCAAGAGCCTTGTCTGCATCGACGGCCAACTCGTACACGCCGGTGCACGTGAAGCCATGGGACTATAAGACAATCATTCTTTCATGTTTGATAGGGATGGGAAACGAGCATCGACACTTGCGAACCATCCCTATTTCCATAACACCATTACTATTATGATTCATCCTTTGATTTTAATCCTCGTGTTTGTAGTCTGCACCATAGCAGGCTATTTCATCATCAAAAACGTGCCAAGTCTGCTCCACACGCCGCTCATGTCCGGCATGAACGCGCTCTCAGGAGTTACCATCGTCGGCGCCATCACCGCAACAGGACTTGCTGCGCTCGGCAATTGCCGCGATTCCCTCGCCTGTCTTGGCGAAGTGCTCGGATTCGTGGCCATCGTGCTCGCCGCCATCAACGTCTTCGGCGGATTCGGAATCACGCACCGCATGTTGCGCATGTTTAACAAGAAAAGAAAATAAGCCGTCATGGATACATTACAACTTGCAATCAGTATTGTGCTCTCCGTCTGCGTACTCGCAGGCATCTCGTTGATGAGCAAAGTAAAATCGGCACCCACAGGCAACTTGCTCTCGGCTTTTGCCATGCTTGCCGGCGTCGTTGCCACACTTTATTTCAGTGGCGTCGCCAGCGTCGTCACCATCTACGCCGCCATTCTCGTTGGCGCATTGATAGGTAGTGTCATGGCCGTCAAGGCACAGATGATACAGATGCCCCAGCTCGTAGCCTTGTTCAATGGGCTTGGAGGCGGTGCCTCTGCTTTGGTCGGCATGATGACCGCCTTGGGAATCGGTCTCGACGGTGGTCATGCAGAAGTTGTCATGTTAATGATGATCATGAAGCCCGGCTACGTCATTTTTATAAGCCTCACCTCGCTGTTAGCTGTTGCCGTCGGCATGATTACCTTAGTCGGAAGCCTCATAGCTGCCGGCAAACTTCACCGCGTGTTGCCCCAACGCCCCGTAGTTTGGAGCGGACACTCTGTCCTCACCCTCATCACGCTTGTGGCTACCGTTTTCTCTATTGCATGGGGAGCTTTCGTACCTGAGCAAATGGGAATTGCCCTCGGCGGATGTCTCATTGCCTCATCGCTCTTCGGATTGCTCTTCTCTGTGCGTGTGGGAGGGGCTGACATGCCTATCACCATCTCGTTACTCAACTCTCTTTCGGGTGTAGCCGGTGCCATTGCCGGTATGGCCATTAGCGACATCTTCTTGGTTGCTGTCGGCGGCATCGTCGGAGCCTCCGGACTGCTGCTCACGCAAATCATGTGTCGCGCTATGAACCGTAGCCTCATGAGCATTCTCCTCGGCGGTGTGAAAAAGACCTCTGCGATGCCGAAGCCTACTGCCGCACCGATAGCTGACAACCAACCTGCGCCTGCACCGACTGCCAAGACCGATAAGACAGCCTCTGATGTACTTTCAGCTGCCCGCAACGTGATTATCGTGCCTGGCTATGGCATGGCGCTCGCCCAAGCACAGCATTTAGTGAAGCAATTGGCCGACACACTTACCCGCAATGGTGCCGAAGTGCGTTTCGCAATTCATCCGGTTGCCGGACGCATGCCCGGCCACATGAACGTATTGCTGGCAGAAGCCGACGTGCCCTACGAACAGCTCTACGAGATGGAAGCGATTAACGACGACTTCGCTGCCGCCGATGCCGTAGTGGTGATAGGTGCCAACGACGTGCTCAATCCCGCTGCCCGCAATGCTGAAGGTACGCCCATCTACGGGATGCCCGTACTCAACGTGGATAAGGCTCCTGCCGTCATCATCTGCAACTATGATTTGAAACCGGGCTATGCCGGCGTAGACAACCCGTTGTATAGCAAACAGGAAGGAGTATTCCTCGAATTAGGCGACGCCAAAGAAACGCTGATGCGCATTATCGGCGGCATTCATGGTACGGATGCCAAAAAAGCAGAAGCTCCTGCCGGCAATGCCGACGATAGATTGAAGACGGTGCTCTCCGCTGCCCGCGACGTCATCATCGTGCCCGGCTACGGCATGGCTCTTGCCCAAGCTCAGCATCTGGTACGCCAGCTGGCCGACACACTCGAACACAACGGTGCCCGCGTGCGTTTTGCCATCCATCCCGTTGCCGGACGTATGCCCGGCCATATGAACGTACTGTTAGCCGAGGCCGACGTGCCCTACGAGCAACTCTACGAAATGGAAGCTATCAACGATGATTTTGCTGCTACTGACGTAGTCATTGTAATAGGTGCCAATGACGTGCTCAACCCTGCTGCACGCGATGCAGAAGGTACACCCATCTACGGTATGCCTGTGCTGAACGTTGACAAAGCTCCCGAAGTCGTGATTTGCAACTACGACCTGAAACCGGGCTATGCCGGCGTAGACAATCCCTTGTACAGCAAGAAATCAGGTGTCTTCCTTGAGTTGGGCGACGCTAAAGAAACGTTAGCGCGTCTTATCGCGCTCATTGGTAAGTAGGCAATGCATCACACGTACTCCGTCAATGCCTACTATAATGGCGGAGCTTTTTTTTCTTTTTCATGACGAGCCCCGGTAGCCAAGTTTCAGCTATCGGGGCTTTTTATCGATTTGTCTGCTAACGGGTTAAAATTCAGCAGAGCTATCTTCATAAGATGGGTTCTTTACTCCGCATTATTTTTCTCTTTTGGAGTAGATGCAGTTGTTGAAGCTGGTTTCTCAGAAGGTTCTGTCATGGACTTTGTTGGCTCCTCTGATTTCTTTTCAGTTGTTTCTGATGATTTAGGTGGTTCCTGCTCGGTATTTTTAGTCTCCTTCTTTTGCTTTGGTTTCTCCTCCGTAGGCTTTTCACCTGTCTTCTTCTTCGCTTCTTCTTCCTCTTTTTTCTTTTTTCTTCTTTCCTCGGCAGCTGCTTTTTGAGACATACTCAATTTATGTGTAGTATTTAGGTCGGAAGTAATCTGATTCAGAATTTTAACCAAAGCAAGTATCATTCGCTTATCATCTTCTTTTGTAGCTAAGATATAAGCAGCTTGGATATAAGAGCTGACTTCTCTGTAGATGGCATCAAGATGCTTGCGCACTTCTCTCGATGGCGGGAGCTTCCTGCTGATGCTTTCGTCTAATTGTTTTGACCACAATTGGTTATATTCTTCGTTAATGCTACGTAATGTATTGATAGCAGGCTCCAAAGAAAGTGTCTGTGCTTCAGCTGTATATTTATTGATATCAAGCAATAAGCCCTCTACATAAGCTCCTTTTGCCAAATGATTGCTATTTTGTGTACCGAAATAAGGTTTTAATTGCAAATACAAGATATTTGCAGCTTTGGAAACAGCTTCAACAGGCGATTGACGCTGCAAACGCACTGATTTAAAGATATAAACCATCAAATGACTACGATACTTGTTTTTCTGAGTAAGCTCTTTTGTAAATAAGGAAAAGGCACTCTCACGGCTGACATCTATAGCAATATCTATCCACTTTTCCCAATCTTTGATAAGAGCTTCCGCCAAATGAAGCTTCTGTGCATCTTCTTTGGTAATAGCTCTGTATAGCTCGCGATGGTATTGCGTATGCAAACCATTATTGAATTGCATACCAGAGGTTCTAATCTTTACATAGCTTGGTAATGAATTGTTGTTTTGAGGCATGGCATTTTATTTTTTAGTGAATAATTTGTTTTATCATTAGCAAATATAGTAATGATGATGGGATTTATAATGTAAATGATATAAAAAAGTGCTTAAGTTTAACATTATTTATTAGTTATAGCTTATAAAATTATATATTATATGAATGATTATTCAGTTTATGTTATTAATCATAGGATGATTTCCTACTATAAGTAATTTTAATAAGGCGTCCATCCTATAGTTAATTGGTAAAAATAGAAAATAAGCAAAAACCATAAGATGGTTAGCTATTAAAAATATAACAGATGATTATACCATTCTATGGTAAGTAGTTAAAAAGTGCTCGTAGGTGGTATTCATCCTATTGTTAGCAGTTAAAAGTTGCTCGAAGTAACCACCAATCATAAAAATAGCTACTCCAAGATGTTTGGAGTAGCCATCGGATGATTGTCAGAAAGGTAAAAATGAATCATAGGAGTCAGCAAAGCGATTCATCAGCATTGAAATAATTTTCCAGCTCACGTGCAGCATCTTCACGGTCAGTATGAAGGTCTTTTACTATCACGCCATGCTCGAGAATGGAGATACGCGGACAAATGTCTATGGTGTGAGCAAGGTTGTGGCTGCTAATGAGTATGGTTGCCTGCGTTTCATGGTGATAATCGGTAAGCATTTTCTTCAGCACGTTCTGTCCAAGCGGGTCGAGGAAGTTGAAAGGCTCGTCGAGTATCAACAATGAGGGTTTGTGTAGGAGTGCAGCTATGATACCCACCTTTTGCTTATTACCGGCGGACAAGTCGCGTATCAGTTTCTTGCTGCCGAGCACTTCGCCGTTCATGAGCGGTGAAAAATGCTCGAGTACATGAGCTGTTTCTTCGGGTTTAAGGTTGTTTACTTTAGCTATGAAGTCGAAGTATTCTTCCGGCGTGAGGAAATCTATGAGAAAACTCTCGTCGATATATGCTCCAACGTAGTTTTTCCATGCTTCGGAGTGTGCGGGGTCTATCTGTTGGTTGTTACAGGTGTAGACAACGCATCCGCTGTCGGGTCTGAGCAGGTCGAGCATGAGTCGGAAGAGTGTGGTCTTACCTGCACCGTTGTTGCCTACGAGTCCGAGTATTTCGCCGTCGGCTATGGAGAAATCGGGGATGTCTACAGCCGTTTTGTCGGTAAAGGTTTTGCGTAATTGGGAGATGTGGATTTGCATGTTGTGTAGTATTTTGTAGTTTGATGGCATAAAAATATGATATGCAGGAAATTCATCTTTCCGGACTTCATTGCCGGTTTAGATTCTGTCACCTCTTCGAGGTTTACAGGAAAGAGGAGCGTTCTGCGCAGAGGTTACGTCCTGCTGGACTTCACCGCCTGTCTGTGGTCTTCCACCTCTTCGAGGTTTGTAGATGGCTTACATTCTTATGGTGTTTATGTTTGGGAGTATTTATGGCATAAAAAACGGCAGGCTTTGAGGCCTGCCGTTTTTGGGATGGGCAGCTTAGACGATGCCTCGTCCGTGGCAGTCTTTGAACTTCTTGCCGCTGCCGCAGGGGCATGGGTCGTTGCGTCGGGGCATCTTGTCTTTGACGATGGGCGTGTGTCGCCGTGCTTCGGCTCCCTCGCGTGTGTCTTGTCTTGCGGCGGCGGCCTGTGCGGGGTCGCTGAAATCGTCTTTACTTTCGGTGTATCGCTGTGAGCGTTGCTCGGGTGCGGCTTCGCGCACGGTTCCTGCGCCTTGCTGTATGTCGGCGAGCTGTCCGCGCATGAGTATGGAGGCTATGCGGTTGTTGAGGTCGTCGATCATGGCATCCCAGAGCTTGACGCTCTCGAGTTTGAAGACGAGCAGGGGGTCTTTTTGCTCGTAGGATGCGTTTTGCACGCTGTGTCGGAGTTCGTCGAGCTGCCGGAGGTTTTCTTTCCATGCGTCGTCGATGATGTGGAGCATGATGACTTTCTCGAATTGCTGTACGACGCTTTTCGATTCGGTTCGGTAGGCCTCTTCGAGGTCGCAGGGTACGTTGTAGACGTTTTTCCCATCGGTGATGGGCACCATGATTCGCTGGTATCGGTCGCCTTGGTTCTCGAAGACGTCTTTGATGGTCGGCCATGTGAGGGATTGAAGTCGTTCGGCTTTTCGTTTGAAGTTGTCCATGGCTTGCCGGAAGGCTTTTTCTTCGAGTTTGGGGAAGTCGCGTGTGTCGAATTCTTCGGCTGTGAATGGGCATTCCATGGCGAGGATTTTGAGGAATGCTTCGACGCATCCTTCGTAGTCGTTTCGCTCGATGATGGCGACGATGCGGTCCCAGATGATGTTGGTGATGTCCATTCCGATGCGTTCTCCCATGAGTGCGTGTCGGCGTTTCTCGTAGATGACGGTGCGTTGTTTGTTCATCACGTCGTCGTATTCGAGAAGTCGTTTACGTATGCCGAAGTTGTTTTCTTCGACTTTCTTTTGTGCCCGTTCGATGCTTTTTGAAATCATGGGGCTTTCGATTCGTTCTCCTTCTTTGAATCCGAGTCTGTCCATGACGCTTGCGATGCGTTCGGAGGCGAAGAGTCTCATGAGTTTGTCTTCGAGTGAGACGTAGAAGACGGATGAGCCGGGGTCTCCTTGTCGTCCGGCACGTCCGCGTAGTTGTCGGTCGACGCGTCGGCTTTCGTGTCGTTCTGTTCCGATGATGGCAAGTCCTCCTGCTGCTTTGACTTCGTCGGAGAGTTTGATGTCGGTACCTCGTCCGGCCATGTTGGTGGCGATGGTGATGGCACCAAGTCCGTCGGTGGAGCGTCCGGCCTCTGCTACAATCTGGGCTTCTTTGAGGTGTTGTTTGGCATTGAGGACGTTGTGTGGGAGGTGTCGCATGTTGAGCATCTTGGAGAGGAGCTCGGAGATTTCGACGGATGTGGTTCCGACGAGGCAGGGTCGTCCGGCGTTGCGCATGGTTTCGATTTCGTCGATGACGGCGTTGTATTTTTCCCGTGCTGTTTTATACACGCGGTCGTCCATGTCTTTGCGCACGACGGGTCGGTTGGTGGGTATCTCGACGACGTCGAGTTTGTAGATGTCCCAAAATTCTCCGGCTTCTGTGGATGCGGTACCGGTCATGCCTGCGAGCTTGTGGTACATGCGGAAATAGTTTTGGAGGGTGATGGTGGCGAATGTTTGTGTTGCTGCCTCGATTTTGACGTGCTCTTTGGCTTCGACGGCCTGATGAAGTCCGTCGCTCCATCGGCGTCCTTCCATGATACGTCCGGTCTGCTCGTCGACGATTTTCACTTCGCCATCGATGACTACGTATTCGTCGTCTTTGTTGAACATGGTGTAGGCTTTGAGCAGTTGTTGAAGCGTGTGTACGCGTTCGCTCTGAATGGCGTATGTATTGAGGAGTTCGTCTTTTTTGTTGAGGCGTTGCTCGTCGGTAAGTCCTTTCTCTGCTGCGAGGCTGGAGAGCTGTGCTGCGATGTCGGGGAGGACGAAGAGATTTTTGTCGTTGACATGGTTGGCGAGCCATTCGACGCCTTTGTCTGTGAGGTCGACGGAGTTGAGTTTTTCGTCTACCACAAAGTAAAGGGGTTTCACGGCCTCGGGCATTCTGCGGTTGTTGTTCTCCATGTACATCTCTTCCGTTTTGAGCATACCGGCTTTGATGCCTTCTTCGGAGAGGTATTTGATGAGCGGTTTGTTCTTGGGCAGTGCTTTGAACGAGCGATAGAGAGAGAGGAATCCTTCGTCGAGGATGGTTTTATCGCCTTGTTGTCCCTGCGTGATTTGCTGTTTGGCTTCGGCAAGGAATTGGGTTGCGAGCTTGCGTTGTGCATCGACGAGTTTCTCGACAAGGGGTTGGTATTCCTCGAACATCTGGTCGTCTCCTTTGGGGACGGGGCCGGAGATGATAAGCGGCGTGCGGGCATCGTCGATGAGCACGGAGTCTACCTCATCGACAATGGCGTAGTTGTGTTTACGTTGCACGAGGTCGGCAGGCGAGACGGCCATGTTGTCGCGCAAGTAATCGAAGCCAAATTCGTTGTTGGTTCCGAAAGTGATGTCGGCCAGATAGGCTTTGCGACGTTCGGGCGAATTGGGTTGGTGCCGGTCGATGCAATCGACGGAGAGGCCGTTGAACATGTAGAGGGGTCCCATCCATTCGGAGTCTCGCTTGGCGAGGTAGTCGTTTACGGTCACGACATGCACGCCGTTTCCTGTGAGTGCATTGAGGAAAACGGGGAGTGTGGCGACGAGCGTCTTGCCTTCTCCGGTTGCCATCTCTGCGATTTTTCCCTGATGGAGCACGGTTCCGCCGAAGAGTTGCACGTCGTAGTGAATCATCTCCCATTTGAGGTCGTTTCCGCCGGCTGTCCAATGGTTGTGATAGATGGCTCGGTCGCCGTCGATGGTGATAAAGTCGTTTTTGGGATTTGCGGCGAGTTCGCGATCGAAGTCGGTAGCCGTCACGATGGTTTCCTCGTTTTCGGCGAAGCGTCTGGCCGTGTCTTTGACGATGCAGAAAGCGACGGGCATCACCTCATTGAGGGCTTCTTCGTAGATATCGAGCACTTCTTTTTCGAGTTTGTCGATTTGGTTGAAGATGCTTTCGCGCTCATCGATGGGTGTGGCTTCTATCGTGGCTTTGAGGTCTTCGATTTGTTTTTTCTGTTCGTTGGCCGAGTCTTGCACGTATTTTTGTATTTCCTTCGATTTTGCCCGCAGGTCGTCGTTGGAAAGTTCCTTTATCTCCGGATAGGCCGCTTTGACTTTATCTACGAACGGTTGTATCAGTTTCATGTCGCGGGTTGACTTGTTCCCGAACAATGACTGTAAGAATTTATTGAGATTCATTATGTTGTTATTTTATTGTTTCTTTTTGATTTTACCGCGCAAAAGTACGAATATTTTTCGTAATGGGCGGTATGAATGTGTTGCAAAAGTATCTGCGGTTGACTCCATCGAGGAACCGCCGTGCCGTATTCGTTTCAGAACAACGGCTCTTCTTTACAGGCATTGGGGGCACGTATGCGGATAATTCCGGCGACGGTGGGTGCTATTCTATCGACGGTAATAGGGGTGGAAACCCGTTCGGCCATGATGTTTCCACCGTAGAAGATAACGGGGAAAGAGACGATACCGTCTTTCGCCACGTAGCTGTCTTGGGTCTCTTCGTTGAGCACTTTCCATCCCGGGGCGATTTCCAAAAGGATGTCGCCGCTGACGGAGGAATTGTAGCCTCCTCTTATCTTTTCCACGTACTTATTGCCCGAGGCAAAGAGACGTTCGCCTGTAAAGACATCGCGCACTCCTTCGCTCTGCATAAGGAACTCACGGCTACGCAACAGCAGCTCGGTATATCCGATTCGCTTCTGTTCCATCAGTCTCCGGTCGAGATAAATCTGGTTTCTGTAGTATGCATCTACATAGCGTCCCTGTCCGTAGATGGCACCTAAATACATATTGAGGAGGCGGGCTGTGCGATTGATGTAGAAAGTGCCGGTGGGTATTCTGTATTTTTGATAGCTGTGGGTGTCCTCGTCGGAGTATCCGGTTCCTGTGATGACAAAGAGCAGATGCGACCTTCCGATACTTCTTTCGAGTGTTGAGATGAGTTTTTCTATTGCTTTGTCAAGACCGATATACGTGTCTTGCATCTCGGCGGGATTCGCGTTCACGCCTTTATGGCGGAAACTTCCGGCATAATAGGTGATAGCGAGTAAATCGGTCACATCATCGTCGCCCATGGCGTTGGCTGCGACGCATTGCAGTGCCATGTCTGTTATGTTTTCGTTGATAAGTGCACTCGTTTTGTAACTTGTGTACTTATCTGCTCCGGCGAAGTTATGGCTGAAGGTTGCTTGCAGGGGCTGTCTCGTGGTCAGACCAGACGCATTGGCCATCGGATTCTTAGGAATCCATTTCACACTGCCGACAGTCTTGGCCGGCGAATATTGGTCGTTGTAGGTTGAAAGCCATGCGGGTGCGTTTTTGAAGTAGTAAGAGGAAGTTGCCCACAGTCCTGTTTCGTCGTCTACCCAGAATGCTCCGTCGGCCGCATGGCCTGCTGAGAGCACGGCGGTATCTCTGTTGGGAGCCACTGCAAACACCTTTGCGGCATCTTGGGTGTACATTTTCAACTCATCGGTAATGGTAGATGTTGCCATGTTCTTGGGCGAAGAAGCATCAGCGGTGCCAATTCCCGCGAATTGACTGTCGTCTACGCAGTAGATGGGACGCAAGGTGCCATGGTTCATCCACTTCTCTGCTACGATGCGATGATAATAAGGTGTAGTGCCTGTTGCAAGGGTTGCTATGGCCGATGCCCTGTCAATGGGCAGAAACGGGAAAGAGGCCGACACATACCACCTGCTGCCCGTCATCAGTTTTCGTAAGCCATCGCCGGTATAAAGCGGTTCGAAGGCTTCGATATAATCGCTGCGCAACTGGTCGATGGCAATGTTTACTACGAGTCGTGGCACACCTTGCGTCGTGCGGGCTTGCAGGCTCGTGGTACAGAGCGATAATATAATGAAATACAGATACTTAGGTCTCATTTTGTAAAAGCATAGGTTTGAGCGTGTAAAAGCATAGCTTTCATGCGGTAAGCGCATAGCTTTTAGGACGTAAAAGCTGGTGTATGACACAACGGGTGAGCAGTGACAAGGCCAAGGCATACATCCCTTCAGCATATGTCTGCACAAAGGCACCGATGAAAAAAAGTAGCAGAAAAACCGCTTCCGCTATCCACCACTTGCTTCTCCGCTTCTTTATCGTGGCTTTGGTCACGGGATAGAGCATGACGAGCGCCAACGGATTGAGCAAAAGAATCTGCAGGTTGAGGCTCACGGTGGGATGTTGCGAAAATATCATGGCAAAGAGCACGATGCCTGCGAGACCTGTCGTCAGCATCAAGAGGGCATCGTAAGCCCAACAGATTCGTCTTTTCCAAAGTTCGATACCCATCATGACAAGGCTGACAATGAGTAGAATGATACCGCAAGTCGCAGGATTGAGAGGAAATGATTCTTCTATCGTCTGCACCCCCGGGGGCACCACCCAAAAGCTATGGGCTACGAGAGGAACTTTCTTTTTACCGACAATCAAGGCGTGGTCGAAGTCTTTCCGCAGATTATCGGGCAGAAACTGCTGTTCCGTTCGGGTCGTTTTACGGTCTGCCATCACGCCTAAAAGAAGGTCGTTACCAAACTTTGTCCACGGCGCATCTTTGCAACAGGCATGTACCATGTCTCTGAACGACACTTCGGAATGAACGACGGAAGTATAAATAACTCGTTCCCGCATGTTGTTTAAAAGAATATCACGGGCTCGGGACGTGCAGTTATCGTAGAAATAGTTGTAGCGATATACCCTGTTTTCCGGCAGGTAATTCTTTGTAATGGCTTTTTCAATCGCTGTTTTATCCTCTTTTGAAAGGCGAAGTGTCTGCTGCCTTACCCCGCTTCCATAGCTCGCATACTGTGCGCAGAAGTCTTCAAACGGCTCTATACCCATTTCGTAGTCGGTCAGTCCGAAAATAAAGCGCAAGACAAAGAAAGGTTTTCTGAAACTGAATATACCATAGTTTACGGCAATATCCGTTCCATTACGCCTGTCTCGGTATCTGATGGCGGTATGTCCGTAAAGGCTGTAGACCTCTTGATGCGGCTGGCAGGTGAGCAGACTTATCTCTATAGAATCTCCGACCTCATCTGTGGCTGCAAAAGCATTGCAAAAAGAGAACAGAAAGAGAGATGTTAAACTATATCTAAAATAGCGTTTCAAACGTTTCACGATGCAAAAATAACTTATATTTCCCACTTACCGTATCATTATTCCGAATTTTTTCGATAATTTTGCACGCAATTGACAAACGTCAGCCCCTTGTTTCCGGCACCGTTTTATCAATTCATCTTAAAGAAAACGAACAACGTTATATATGAAAAAAATCATCGGCATGATGTTTCTTGCGGCTGTTTCCATCACGGCAGTTGCACAAAGCGGCACCAATTCTCCTTACAGCCAATACGGATTGGGGGTACTTTCCGAACAATCAAGCGGATTCAATCGGGGTATGAACGGACTTGGATTGGGGTTTCGCGACTCGCGTCAGGTGAACTTTCTCAACCCTGCTTCTTACTCAGGAATGGACTCTTTGATGTTTCTGTTTGATGCCGGTGTATCGGGACAGACAACCCGTTTCAAAGAAAGAGGGCGCACGCTGAATGCCAACAATGCCGATTTCGAGTATGCTGTGGCGGGCTTTCGGGCTGCCAGACATGTAGGAGTGAGCTTCGGTATTGTTCCTTTCACCAATATCGGATTTAATTACTCCAATACGGAATACGTGGATGCCAACCGCACAACGAGTTACACCAATACTTATTATGGAAGGGGCGGTATGCACTGTGCGTATGTCGGTGCGGGTTGGATGCCTGTTAAAGGCTTCTCCGTTGGTGTTAATGCCTCTTACATCTGGGGCAATTATTCCCGTTCCATCATCAATAGTTACAGTGACAAGACCATCAATACCCTGTCTAAGTTCTACACAGCTAATGTGACAAGCTATCAACTCGGCTTCGGAGTGCAATACACAGCCCGCCTTTCTAAAAAGGATGAGATGACTCTTGGCGCAACCTACAGCCTCGGACATGATATCGGCGGCGACCCTACTTGTCGCATTATCTCGACCAATCCCCAAACTTCGGTCAGCGATACGGCGACTTATCGGGCGAATGGAGGATTGTCTCTGCCTGCGATGTTGGGCGTAGGAATATCTTGGTCGCATGATAACCGCTGGCGAATAGGTGCCGATTACTCTTTACAGAAATGGTCGTCGGTAGATTTTCCGGAATACTCCGTCGTGAACAACGTGCCTAAATATGCCTTGACTTCCCACCTGTTTAAAGACCGGCACAAGCTGACTTTCGGCGGGGAATACTGCCAAGACGCTACCGCACGTAATTTCTTCGGAAGACTGAGGTATCGTGCCGGTGTGTCGTACACCACTCCTTACCTCAAAATCAATGGTCAGGATGGACCGAAAGAAACAAGTGTGAGTGCGGGATTCGGCATTCCCATCATGAATGCCTACAACAATCGTTCCATGCTCAACATAAGTGCCCAATGGGTGCATAGCAGTGCCACCGGACTGATTACAGAGAATACGTTCCGCATCAACATCGGGCTGACTTTCAATGAGCGTTGGTTCCAGAAGTGGAAAGTGGAGTAAATACGACATGTTACCATCGTTGAAGTCTCATGGCGGTATCGGCATCGTTATCTTGTCCGTCTGTTTTCTCATCGCCTCCTGTCAAGGCGAGAAAGAACATACCGCCCCTGCCATCCATGCAAGAGATTCTGTTGCCATGATGGTAAGCAACGGTGTAAATACGCTGATTTCAGACTCGGGTATTATCAAATATCGCATTGTGACCGAACAATGGGAGGTGAATCAGAATCTGAACCCCTCACGATGGATATTCCGAAAGGGTCTTTTCCTCGAACAATTTGACGAGAAATTTCATATTCAGTCTTATATTCAGTGCGATACGGCCTACTACTACGATGTGGAACGCCTGTGGGAACTGCGCGGCAGAGTGAGTATCTTAACGAAAGACGGGCTGCGTTTCTATAGCGAAGAATTGTATTGGAATCAGAATACGCATGAGTTGTATAGTTATAAGTATTCCCGTCTTATCACACCCGAACGTCAGTTGCAGGGTACTTATTTTAGAAGCGATGAGAATATGACTCATTATACGGTGTCTAACTCCAAAGGTTCGTTCGTGAAAGAAGACTTCGATAAGCAGGAAACAACTGCCATGCCTGCTGCCGGACAGTCTGCCGATACAGTACAGATGCCACCACAACGTCAGCCTGCCGTTCCGCAACGAAAGCAGGAAACAATACCTTTGTTACGATGAAAGATACTCGTTCTTAACTGCAAAATGAAGATGCCATGTATATTTCTTTAATAATAGGTATAGTCATTACCATGATTTTCTCGGCCTTTTTCTCTGGCATGGAAATTGCGTTCGTGTCCAGTAACCGACTGCTTGCTGAAATGGATAAAGGTCGGAATCCACTTTCCAAGCGTCCATTGGCCATCTTCTTTAAGCATCCTAACGACTTTGTTAGTACCATGCTGGTAGGCAATAACATCGCTTTAGTGGTCTATGGTATCCTTATTGCCCGCTTTTTTGATGCCACTCTTTTCAAGGGTATGCCCGTGGGCTTTACCGTTCCGGCCGACACCATTCTCTCTACAATCATTGTACTCTTTACCGGTGAGTTCCTGCCGAAGACCTTATTTAAGAGTAATCCTAATTTCTTGCTTTCACTGTTTGCCTTTCCCGCATTCCTCTGTTATATCATTCTATGGCCGATTTCTCGCTTTTCGACGTTTCTCTCTAAAGGACTTCTGCGTTTGATAGGTATCAAGATGAAAAAAGAAGACGAGGGCGAAGAGTTCTCTAAAGTAGACCTCGACTTCCTTGTGCAGTCGAGCATAGATAACGCACGCAGCCAAGAAGACATTGAAGACGAAGTGAAAATATTTCAGAATGCACTCGACTTCTCCGACACAAAAGTGAGAGATTGCATGATACCACGAACGGAAATCAACGCCGTAGATATGACTTGCACCTTGGAAGAGTTGAAAAACAAGTTTATAGAGAGTGGTAATTCAAAAATAATCGTCTACAATGAAGATATAGACCATGTGGTGGGATACATACATTCCTCTGAGATGTTTAGCAAACCAGCTGACTGGAGAACCTCAATCAGAGAGTTGCCGATAGTTCCGGAAACGATGCCTGCCCAAAAACTTATGAAAACTTTCTTACAACAAAAGAAGAGCATAGGCATCGTTGTCGATGAATTTGGCGGTACCAGCGGCCTCGTTTCACTTGAGGATATTGTGGAAGAGATATTCGGAGACATAGAAGATGAACACGACAATGCCAAATATATAGCCACGCAGGTGGGCGATCATGAATATGTTTTGTCTGCCCGCTTGGAAATAGGAAAGATAAACGAGATGTTCGGTCTCAACCTCCCAGAAAGCGACGAGTACATGACTTTGGGAGGATTGATACTCCATGAATACCAAAGTTTCCCCAAATTGCATGAAATAGTGAAAGTTGGCAACTTTGAATTTAAGATTATCAAAAATACCATGACAAAAATAGAACTCGTCCGTTTAAAAGTTATAGAGGACTAAAAAATTACAGCTAAAATTGGGCACTTTACCATTTTCTTCGTACTTTTGTAGGCCTTTTGTTCAGAAAGTAAAGAAAAATAAACAAAATAATCATCATTAATAATGGCAGCATTAGGAAAAATCAGAAGCAAAGGCCTGATACTGATAATTATCATCAGTGTAGGTCTCTTTGCATTTATTGCTGAAGAATTTGTACGTTCCTGCGAGGCCACTCGCAATAACGAACGTCAGCAAGTAGGCGAAATCATGGGAGAAAAGGTAAGTGTGCAAGACTTCCAGAAATTGGTCGAGGAGTACACAAACGTTATCAAAATGACCCAAGGACGCGAAAACCTGACTGATGAGGAACAAAACCAAGTCAAAGATATGGTGTGGAACACCTATGTTCAAAACAAACTGATTGAAAAAGAAACAGAGAAGCTCGGGCTTACCGTTACTGACCAAGAGCTACAAAATATCCTTAACGAAGGTACGAATCCCATGCTCTTGCAAACCCCGTTCGTCAATCAACAGACCGGACGTTTCGACGCCAACGCATTGAAGAAGTTTCTTGCAGACTATAAAACAGCCAAGACAGGTGACCCGCGGGCTGCAGAGCAGTATCAACAGTTGTATGATTTCTGGACATTCATTGAAAAAACATTGCGCCAGCAAACACTTTCGCAGAAATATCAAAGTCTGTTGGCTCACTGTCTCCTCTCCAATCCCGTAGAAGCCAAGATGGCATTCAAGGCCGAAAACGAAGAGAGCAATGTACAGTTGGCTGCTTTCCCTTACAGCTCTATCAATGATAATCAAGTGAAAGTAACGGATGCCGATTTGAAAGCGAAATATGATGAGTTAAAGCCACGTTTCAAACAATATGAAGAAACCCGCGATATTAAGTTTGTTGATGTGCACGTACAGGCCTCTACGGCAGACCGTAGCGTCTTGTTTAAGTCTGTAAATGAACTCACCGACCAGCTGAAAGCGGCTTCCGACCCTGCCGAAGTTATTCGGAAAAGCAACTCGGCAGTGCCTTATTTAGGTGTACCGGTCAGCAAAAACGCTTTCCCGCAAGACATTGCACAGCGAATTGACTCAATGGCTGTGGGTACAGTCTATGGTCCTGTCGAGAATAAGCAGGACAATACGCTCAATGTGATTCGCTTGATGGCGAAGTCACAGCTGCCCGACTCCATACAGTTTCGCGTCATACAAATAGGTGGTGTTTCAGTAGATGCCGCCCGTAAGACAGCAGACAGCGTATATACGGCACTGAAAGGTGGGGCGGAATTTGATGCCCTTGCCAAGAAATATGGACAAACAGGCGAGCGTACATGGATGACCACACGTCAGTATGAGCAGTCACCATCAATGGATAACGACACAAAGACTTATATAGAGGCATTGAACACGCAGCCCGTAAACGAGATACGAAACATCGCAATGACCTCCGGCAATGTTATCCTGCAAGTAGTAGACCGCAAAGGAATGACAGAGAAATACATTGCAGCTGTCATCAAGAAGCCTATCGACTTCTCAAAGAACACCTATTCTGCTGCATATAACAAATTCAGTAAATTTGTCAGCGAGAATCAGACTTTAGATGGCATACAGAAAAATGCTGCTAAGTATGGCTTCAAAGTACAAGAAGCAGGCGATGTGCGTACGTCACAACACTATGTGGCAGGCATACACAGCACGCGCGATGCTATGAAGTGGGTCTTCGATGCCAAAGAAGGTGAGGTGTCGCCGCTCTATGAATGTGGAGACAACGACCACCTGCTGGTTATCGTACTCAATAAAATTCATCCCATGGGCTATCGTGATTTGGACGATGCACAGGTAAAAGACCTCGTTCGACAAGAAGTATTGCGCGACATGAAGGCCAATACGCTTATCAATAAGCTGAAGGGTGTGACGTCCATAACTGCCGCCAAGGGTAAAGGAGCTACGGTGCAAGCTGTGAACCAGATAACTTTTGCCGCTCCGGTATTCATCGCATCCACGGGTGCTGCAGAGCCAGCATTGAGCGGTGCGGTATCGGCTGTAGGCAAAGGTCGATTTAGTCCCCATCCCGTTAAAGGTATGGCCGGTGTCTACCTTTTCCAAGTAACGGGTAAAACCACACGTCCCGTAAAGTTTGATGCCAAAGCCTATGAGCAGAAGATGAAGCAGCATGCTATGCAGCTTGCCGGTAATTTTATGCAAGAGTTGTATGCTAAGGCAAAGGTTGTAGACAACCGCTACTTATTCTTCTAACTCCTTCACCCCTCTCTCGGAGGAGGGATATTACCTATAAGGGATAGACTTGCCATTGTCGGCCGGTCTATCCCTTTTCCTTTTCTTATCAATATTGAAGATAAAAGCCTAAATGCGGTCGTGCCAAAATACAAAAAGGCAGCGGAAAGTTTGGCTGTTTGCAGAATTAGCCTTACCTTTGCCGCCGTGAAGCAAATAAGCAACCATCATACGACGAAGAATGAGACGCAGAAAAAAGTGTGTTTTTCTGCATCTTTTAACGCTTTATATTTGCATACACCGGAAAAAAGTGTAACACACACACACACACACATTCGCACCGCCAGTCGGATAACACTTTAAACGCTTTCGCATACGCGCGCGCGAAGCGTGTCGCATCCCCTATAGACAAAGGGCTCCGAGGAGTTCCCTTTGTTCGCTTTTTCGTACCCTTTTGCGAGGCGCGGCAAGAGGGAAATAACAACGAGTTTAATGTATGTATTCAATAACAAAAACAACAAAAGAATGAAACGAATTTTGATAGTATGTTGTGCCGTTTTCATCGCGTTGGCTGCGCGGGCACAAAGTTTTAGTTGGACGGACGCTGCCGGTGCAACGTTCGACATCACAATAACAGATGCCACAAACAAATATGCCAAGGTCACTCGTGGTGACGCTCCCGCCGGTGCAACAGAAATCACCGTGCCAGGCAGTGTGCCATATAACGGGAACACCTATACCGTGACAGACGTGGCAGGGTCAGTAACAAGCGTAAATGGTGATTTTTTCTGGAATGGACTGAAAAAAGTTATTCTGTCAGAAGGGATAAGGATTGTCAGATCTTTTGCTATATATATTGCTCCACAAGTAGAGGAAGTTGTTTTCCCTTCTACTTTAGAAGTGATAAAGTCTGAAGCTTGCGCATATTTAGGCTTAAAGCATATAGACCTTTCCAATACAAAAGTTAGGTATATTGGTCCGAGTGCATTTAATTCAAACGCAGGAACGATAGAAAGCGTAAAGTTTCCACAAACATTGCGCAGGGTAGAAGAGGGACTTTTTAATTCTGACAACAATGGTACTCCACTTAAAAATATGACACTACCTGCGCAGCTTGACACACTTTCCTATTTGACATTTAGAAGTTTGGCGAATTTGGAGGAAATCACTTTCGAGAAACCAACGCCGGCATTGCTTTACATTAATAATCCACTCAACCCTTCGGAAGGGCCTTTCGACCTATTCCGAGAAAACACGAACTTGCAAAAAATATATGTACCCGTAGATGCCGCCAAAGCCTATATGGATGCGCCTTGGTGGGCTCTTCACGGCAGCAAATATCGCGAGAAGCTAACCATTGGCGCCACCGGCTACACCACCTACTACTTGGAAAACGAAAACTTCGTTGTTCCCGCAGGTTGCACAGCGTATATCATCACGGGCATTACGCCCAGCGGTAAGCATGGCGCGCCAAGCACTGCGCATGCGCAAGCATTCGGTGCAGGCAAGATTATCCCCAAGCAAACGGGATTTATTCTGCAAGGCACGCCCAGCAGTACGATAGAATATCAAGCCAATGTGACGGGCACCGAAGAGAACGTAACCGGCAATCTGCTTGTGGGAACGGCTACCGAGCAGGAGTTCTCGTCGGCCAGTTACAAATATTATATCCTCTCCAACAGCGGTGACCAAGGCCTCGGATTTTATAAACAGGGAACAAGAGATGGTGCTTCCATCAAGCTAAAACCCCATCGCGCCGGTCTGCGCCTGCCTGCAGGCATTGCCCCGGCTAAAGGTCTCATTATCGACTTCGACGAGGCCGAACCCGCCGTGACCGCCATCGATACGCCCGCAGCCGACATGCCGAAAAAAGACATCATCTACAACCTGCAAGGACAGCGCGTAGCCCGTGCCGAACACGGCATCTATATCATCAACGGAAAAAAAGTTATCAAATAAATAAAGCAAGCAATGAAACAGAAGTATATCACCCCCCAGATGAAGGTTATCCAATTGTTGACCGACGACAATATCGCCCAATTTGTTGTGAGTTCGCACTCCGTAGGCGAGAACGAAGGTTTATCAAAAGAAGGAGATTTCGACGATGAATGGGAAGAAGACACCGAAAGCACCAGCACCGCGTACGACTTGTGGAAGCGGTAAACTCCCGTTCTCTCCCGCCCTGTTCCGCCTCCGCATGAAGAGGAGTAGGGAGGAAAGGAACGAGAATACGGATGAAACGGAGACGGAATGCGGATAAAACGGCATCGCAATGCAGGAGAAACGGATGCACGATGCGGATGGAACGGATGCGCTTTGCGTGTTAAAACTTGTAAACTCGAGGAGGCAATCTGAGGGCTTGCGGGAAGCGAAAAAATTACATACGGGAGCGCATAAATTTCTTCCC
>ERZ772960.1068-NODE-1068-length-22763-cov-3.302052_pt1 | contig 22763 bp, 20 predicted proteins | sample MGYA00580678_ERZ772960 | MGnify/ENA primary metagenome ERZ772960 (study PRJEB29015, sample SAMEA2737930) | human oral metagenome | biome: human oral; feature: human-associated habitat; material: dental | place: China | collected 2059 ... | reverse complement strand
TCGAAGGAGCGCAACGATGCTTGCCCGAAACGGGTAGCCTGTTGTCTGACTAAACATATTCGCCATAGTGAGCTGTGCCGCAAGCGGAATCGTAAGGCACTGCAAACGAAGGGCAAGATACCCGATTCGGATTACTTCCCGGTCTTCTCTCCGGAAGAACGTGATAATCGGTTTTGCAAAGAGAAAAACCACAGCGCCCATTAACAAAAGCATGATAAAACAGATTTTCAGACTGTAGTAATAGGCTTTTTCCACTCTTTTATAGCTTTTCGCTCCATAACAATAGCCGCAAACCGGTTGGAATCCCTGTCCGAATCCGATAACGAGAGAGTTTAGAAACATCGTAATCCGCATCACAATGGCCATCGCCGCAATCGCCGCATCACCATAAGGATGTGCAGAGAAATTGAGAATGATCGTAGATACACCGGCAATCCCCTGGCGTGCGAGAGAAGGTAAGCCGAACTGCAAGATCAGGGAATATCTTCTTCCGGTCGGCTTAAAGTTCCGAAAAGAAACGGAAATACACGCCGGCATCTTATTGCACTGAAACAGTAAAATCAGAAAGGAAACAATCTGGCTCAGGGTCGTGGCAACTGCCGCCCCCATGATGCCCATGTGAAATCCGTAGATAAAGAGCGGGTCCAGAAACATATTGAGAATACCGCCTGTACTGATACCCAGCATCGAATAGAACGCATTCCCCTGAAAACGGAGCATATTGTTCATGCCGAGAGACGCCATGATGAAGGGGGTGCCAAGAAGGATATATTTTGCATAACTGATGGCATAAGGCGCAATGGTCTTTGTAGACCCCAGCGCGTAGACCAGCGGTTCACAGAAAAAGATACAGAATGCGGCAATGAAGATTCCCAGAAAAACTTCCGTAAAAAAGCCTATCGCCACAAAACGCGCCGCTTCTTCCTGCTTCTTTGCACCGAGGAGACGGGAAATTTCATTTCCGCATCCCATCCCGATCATAAAAGCTATCGCCTGAATAATCGCCATCATCGAATAGACGATGCCCACCGCACCGGAAGCGGAGGTTCCGAGTTGGGACACAAAAAAAGTGTCTGCCATATTATAAATGGCAACCACCACCATAGATACCATAGATGGAATGGCCAGCCGCGGAATCAGTGTATTCACCGGCTCTTCCATCATCTGCTTATACTTTTCTTCCTCGGTCAGCGCGCGTCTCATCCGCTTTCTCCCCTTCTCTCTACTCTATTTCACCCTGCGTTCCTCTTCTGTTCGCAGCACTCTCGTTTCTCGCCGGATTTCGCCGCATTCCACGTCTTGCGAAGAAATCTTCTTTTATGATAGGATTAGCATTTGCTACGAAGGTTTTAAAGTGCGTTACATTATACTACGCGCGAATTGAATTTGCAAAAGTCGAGGTTTTCCATGAAAAAATTCATGCAGTACGTGAGCCATAGTGTTGCCGCCATGATGGGAATGTCCATCTACATCCTGGCAGACACCTATTTCATCGCAACGTATGCCGGAAGCAACGGCCTTGCCGTATTGAATCTGGTTATTCCCCTGTACGGCGTGATGAATGCCGTCGGTGCCATGATCGGAATCGGCAGTGCGACGAGATACAGTATTCGGAAGGCAAGAGGAAAGGATGTCCGTTCCTTCTTCCTGCAATCCCTTTTTTGGATTGCACTCGCAAGCATCCCTTTCATGATTGGAGGACTGCTATTTCCAAGAAACCTCCTTGCTCTTCTCGGTGCAAATCGTGCATTGCAGGATCTCGGGATTCCCTACCTCCGCTGTATCCTTCCCTTTGCGTTCTTCTATATGGCGAGCTACGCCACAGGCGCGTTTGTCCGGAATGACAACAACCCCTCCATTGCCATGATCGGTTCCGTCTCCGCAAGCCTGTTTAACATTGTCTTTGATTATATCTTTATGTTCCCGCTCAAGATGGGAATGGCAGGTGCCGCCCTGGCAACCGGTATTTCCCCGGTGCTCAGTTCCGTTATCTGCCTGTTCCACTTCTGTAGTAAGAAAAATACGATTCCCTTCGCCTGGCAGACTCCGCGCTTGAAACATTTCTGCGCCTGCTGCCAGCTGGGACTCTCGAACTTTATCAGCGAAATGGCAAGTTCCGTGACGGTTGCCACCTTTAATTTCCTCATTCTGAACCTTGCAGGAAACAGCGGCGTTGCAAGCTACGGCGTCATCACCAACGTCTCTTCCGTATGCAATGCCATGTTCAACGGTCTGGCACAGGGGGTACAGCCTCTGATGAGTCAGAGCTATGGAAAAAAGGACGTAAAAACCCTGCAAAAATATCTAAAGTACGGTATTTTTACCGCACTTTGTTTTTCCGTTCTGATTGTTTTCCTTGTAAACTTTCAAAGTACCTTCTTTATCGGACTCTTTAACAGCGAAAACAGTCAGGGACTCTATGACTACGCGAAACAAGGTATCCGTCTGTACTTCTGGGCCTTCTTCTTCGTCGGGATCAACACGCTCCTTGTTTCCTATTTTTCCGCAACCAACAACCCGAAGCCGGCCTTCACCGTTTCCCTGGTTCGCGGCACCTTCGCTATCGTCTTTTTTGCCGTTCTTCTCTCTTCGCTTTGGAAGATGAACGGAATATGGCTTGCTTATCCTTCATCGGAATTCATCACCCTCTTCCTGGTTTTCTTTAATTATAGAAAAGAAAAGGCTTCCGCACGATTTGAAAGAAATATATAAAAAAACTTCCGCACGATTCGGGAAAAGGATATAAAGGGAGTGCATCCCCCATATACATTTAAAAAACCGGAAAGAGAAATTCTCTTTCCGGCTTTTTGTTAATATAAGCTGATTTTCACGCTGTACGTCTTTTCTTTCTCCGGATACAGCTGTTGCATATCCTTCTTCTCCCCAATATCCTCAAGGATTCCGTCTCTTCCGGGGAGGGAAGTCCAAGGCTCAATACAGAGAAACCCGGCATCCTTCCCATACGGTTGCCAGAGTCCAAGATAACGGTAGTCCGGATACTCTACAGAAATGCCGTGTTCTTCTCCTTTTCTATGGAAGAGCACTTTCCCCCCTGTTTCGGGAAAGACCGGTGCATCGTGGAGAAAGAGTTCTTCGGAAAGGCTCAGCCCTTTCTTCCTAAGCGCTCTGCTTCCGCGTTTTTCTTCCACAAGCCCTTTCTCCGAGAAGAGAACCTGCTCCAGTTCTTCCTTTTCCGCCAAAGGAAACTCCACAAGATAGTCCGAAATCTGGTCTTCTTTCCCGAAAAACTGAAATCCCGGATGCAGTCCCAGGGCGAAGTACAGCGTCTCCACCCCAAGATTCTCGACTCTGGTCTCGATAAAAAGTGCCTTTCCTTCCACTTTGTAGGACTGCCGAAGACGAAAGAAAAAAGGATAGGACTCCCTGCTCAGGGCAGTATCTCTCAGCTCCAAAATACAGGAATCCGCGTTGCTCTCCACAACGCGGAATACATTGTCTCTTGCAAAGCCGTGCAGGGTCATCGAAAACTGCTCATCATTATAAGTATACCGGCTTTCTTCAAGACGGCCGATAAATGGAAATAAAAGTGGCGACTGTTCAGCCCAAACTCTTCGGTCTCCCTGCCAGAGCACTTCCCGGTCTCTCTCCTTATCATAGATAGAGCACAGTTCCGCTCCTTTTTCTTTGATCTTTACCAGTAAGTTTTGGGTCTCAATACACAACATACGACACTCCTTTATACCCTTGTCTCTGTTATCTTTCCTATTGTACCCAAAAAACGGAAAAACTACTACATGTTCTTTACTTCAAGCAGTAAATCGAATCGATTCCTTCCTTATATAAAATGAATTTTCTTTTTTCCTTCGTCTTCTATCTCGAAAAGAACGCGCAGGGAACCCTACTTCCCTCTCACTCTGGTATGCCTATCCAGAATGGCCTGTTGCTCTTTGGTCAGATGAAACTCCGGATGATCCAATTCTTCATGTCCCACATGATTACACTTTCCGGCTTTCGCATAGCTGCAAAATGCGCAAGACCCGCTCTCTTTATGCTCCTTTCGGAGAACTCTTATAATAAAAATGACCAGTAATACTACTGCTGCAACCACAATCAGATTTCCCATACTCTTTTCCTTCTTTCCCACCTGCATTTTCAGTCTTTTTTCGAAATCCATTTCTCTCTGAAAAAACAATTTACTCCCTTTTCAGCTATCCGATTTCAAATGGTACTTCATGTTAGTTATAATTAACTATCGACATTCTACTCTATTTTTCTAAAGATGGATAGAAATTATAGAAATTTTATAATTCTTTTTTTACTTGCTCTTCACCAAAAAAGGATGAGACGAAAGCTCATCCTTTTTTCATGATAATTCTATTTTACGAAGACCTCAGATAAACAATGTACAATCCAATGCCTCTACGCTTCGTTTACGCCATAGCTCTTTCTACGGCTCTTTCCTCTTTCTCGGAAAGCGTTTCCGCTTCCTTGTACGGACGGAGGAGTCCCCAAATGCCAATCAGAATCAGCGCAATTGCCACAATGGTGAAGAAATTGAAGCTGACAACACCAGCGATGAGTCCGCCAATCTGGTAGATTACGAGGGATACGCAGTAAGCCAGGAAGCACTCCCAACCAATGGCAAACATCGTCCAACGACCATTGTTCATCTCTCTCTTGATGGCGCCGATTGCTGCGAAGCAGGGAGCACAGAGCAAGTTGAAAGCAAGGAAACTGTATCCTGCGATACCATTTCCAAAATACTCACGAACCTGTGTCCAAATCTGATCACCCGCCTCGGCAAGCTCTTCTGCACCCTGATAGTGGAAGAGGGTTCCGAAAGTACCTACTACATTTTCCTTTGCAATGAGTCCGGTAAGCGCTGCCACTACAGCCTTCCACTTGCCCCAACCAAGAGGAGCAGAGCCATGTAAAAGCATTACCAAAAGCGGCAAGAATGGATGTATCCATGTCATCTTCCGGAAGATACTGCATCTGGAAATTAAATCTGGACAAGAACCAAACCAGGATGGTCGCAAGGAGAATAACGGTACCTGCCTTCTTTACGAAAGACATTCCTCTCTCTCCCATGCTCTTTAAGATATCAATAGGACGGGGCATATGGTATGCCGGGAGCTCCATAACGAAAGGCGCCGGCTGTCCTGCGAACATCTTTGTCTTCTTTAATACGATACCGGAGAACACGATGGCACAAACGCCGAGGAAATAAGCACTCCAGCCTACCCACGCCGAGTTATTGAATAAGGCTCCGGCAAGAAGGGCAATAACCGGCAGCTTTGCGGAGCAGGGAATGAAGGTCGTCGTCATAATGGTCATACGACGGTCTCTCTCATTCTCTACGGTACGGGAACCCATGACACCCGGTACACCGCAACCGGTACCGATCAGCATCGGGATAAAGGACTTTCCGGAAAGACCAAACTTACGGAATACACGGTCCATGATGAACGCAACTCTCGCCATGTATCCGCATCCCTCAAGGATAGCAAGGAAGAAGAAGAACGTAAGCATCTGAGGAAGGAATCCGATTACGGCACCAAGGCCGGCAACGATTCCGTCAATAACAAGTCCCTGCAAGGCTTCACTGACATTCATCGCCTCCAGAAGGGAAGTCACTGCGCCCGGAATAGACGGCACATCAACCAGTCCGAAGAAGGACCAAGGATCCGAACCGAAAAGAACATCATTTACCCAGTCGGTCATCTTGGTTCCTATCGTGGAAATGGAGATATAGTACACCGCGAACATAATCACGGCAAAAAGCGGGAGGGCTATGAAACGATTCGTTACAATAGAGTCGATTTTATCCGATGTCGTAAGACCGGTTTTTCCTCTCTTCTCGTATGCCGAGGAAATGATACTCTGAATGTACTTATACCGCTCATTGGTAATGATGCTTTCCGCATCATCGTCCTCTTCCTTCTCAATAGCGGAAATGATGCTTTCTACATCGACATTCTTTACCGCTTCCGGAAGTTCATTTCGAATCTTATCATCCCGTTCGAAAAGCTTCACAGCGAAAAACCGGACAAGCTTCTCGGGAACATTTCCGGAAATCTTCTCTTCGATAGACTGAATTGCTTTCTCCACATTCTCGGAGAACTTATGCTGAATATCGGTGGCAGTCTTCTGCTCCGCTTCACTGACAGCAATCCGAATCAGCTCATCCACGCCTTTATTCCGAAGAGCGGAAATGCTGACAACCTTACAGCCCATTGCCTGTCCAAGGGAATCGAGGTTCAAAACATCTCCGTTTTTCTCTACCACGTCCATCATGTTGATCGCCATAATGACCGGAACGCCAAGTTCCTTCAACTGTGTGGAGAGATAGAGGTTTCTCTCGAGGTTTGTTCCGTCTACGATATTCATAATCGCATCCGGACGGTTGTTAATCAGATAGTTTCTGGCAACAACTTCTTCCAATGTATATGGAGAAAGAGAATAAATACCGGGAAGGTCGGCGATGGTCACATCCTTATGTCCTCTTAGCTTTCCTTCCTTCTTCTCCACGGTAACACCCGGCCAGTTACCAACATACTGGTTCGAGCCTGTTAACTGGTTAAATAATGTTGTTTTTCCGGCATTCGGATTGCCGGCAAGTGCTATTGTAATAGCCATTTCGCCCTCCTAAACCTTCTCTTCTACTTCAATCATCTCCGCATCTGCCTTACGAACAGAAAGTTCATACCCTCGAACGGTAATCTCTAACGGATCTCCCAGTGGAGCTACTTTACGAACAAAAAGCTCTGCGCCCTTTGTCAGTCCCATATCCATGATTCTCCGCTTTACAGCTCCTTCTCCTGTCAACTTCTTCACCACGGCGCTCTGCCCCGGTCTCAAATCTTTCAGTGTCATACTGCCCTCCGCCTTCTTTCTTACCTAATCTATAACGAGCAGGAATAAAAACAAACCTGCATCATTATCCTCTACACCATAATCTTGTTTGCCATCTCTTTGCTGATTGCGACTCTCGAATCCTTGATCTTCACAATAACATTTCCCAGAGAAGTGGATATCACGGTAACTTCTCCTCCAACCACGAACCCCAGGTCAGACAAATGCTGCTTCAACTCCGCATTTCCACCGATTCTCTGAATAATAAGCGGAACTCCCGTGCCGGCTAATGTCAGTGGCATACTGCCCTCCTTTCTGCTCTCCGCACCCTCTACTCCAGTCATGCATAAAAGAGAACTAAATCCATACTTCGGTTAGTATCTAAAAACCAACCATTAAATTAGCATTCTCTAACTAACTTGTCAACAAAGATTGTTATCTTTATATAATAATTATTTTAAATTTAGATTCCATAGCAATGCTTAAGCGTGTAGACGGAAAACGGATAAAAAAACAAAGAGAATAAAAAAGCGAAGAAAATGAAAGGCGAAGAGAATAAAAAAAGAGACAGCAGAAAGTTTTCTTCCTCTGTCTCTTTTCCTTCTATAATAAATACTCTATTTCCCGTTGGCAGGCTACTTCTTCGTGAAAGCCCCTTCTTTATATTTTGCATAGAAATCCTTGATCTTCGCAAAAGATTCCGGGCTTAAGACATGCTCCATTCTGCAAGCGTCCTGAGAGGCTGTATACGCATTTACGCCGAGAGCAACCAGAACATCCGTCAGCACCGTGTGCTTCTCATAGGTATTCTGCGCAATCACCAAGCCATGCTCTGTCAAAGTGAGAGATCCCTTTTCGTCCGACTCTACCTTCCCCTCTTCTTTCAGACGCTTTAAAGCGATACTGACACTGGGTTTGGAAAAACCCAGCATATTGGCAATATCAATCGCACGCACCTTTCGATGATCCAGGGAGAGCATCAATATTGCCTCCAGGTAATTCTCTTCCGACTCATGACTTTCATACGGTTTCATACGTACCTCCTCTTTCAAAGACTCCTTTTTATCCCCTTCTTTTAAAAGGAAAGGAAAACCAAGCATATCCTTTCGACTAAGCAGGTACCTTTCCCAAAGTAAAGCTCCGGTCCTCGGCTTCTGCCTGCTCCTCCAGCACTTCCATCTTTTCTCTACTTTCTTCCGGAAGAAGCGGTGTCATACTCTTCAACCCTGTTGCAATGGTAGATAAATTATGGAAGAGTGCCGAACCGGACGGTGTGATTACACCAAAAAATCCCAGAGCAATCAGCATAGAATTGAAGCCGATGATGAAATTGTAATTCTCACGAATCCGTTTCATCAGGCGATTACTGATGTCTTTCAGGATAACGAGCTCATAAAGATCGCCTTCCTGCACGGTAACATCCGCAATTTCCTTTGCAATCGCCGCTCCCGCAGAGATAGCAACACCTGTATCCGCTTCAGACAGAGCAGGAGAATCGTTGATTCCGTCTCCTACCATGATAACCTTTCTTCCCTTCTCATGTTCTTCCCGGATAAACTTCGCCTTATCTTCCGGAAGAACCTCTGCATAGAATGCATCTACGCCAACCTTATTCGCTACCGCCTGTGCGGTGTGTCTGTTGTCCCCGGTCATCATCACGACTTTATTGATGCCGAGCTTTTTCAGGCGGCGGATAACATCCTTCGCTTCTGCACGAAGCGGATCGGAAATCAAAATGACTGCGGAAAGCTTTCCTTCCACGGCAAGGTAGAGTGCCGAATGCTCCGCGGGAATAGACTCTACCTTGTCCTCTTCTCCCTTTGGAATCGTGCAATGCTCATCCTCAAAAACAAAGTGATAGCTTCCGATATGCACATGCTTTCCTTCATAAATACTGGAAATACCGTGCGCCACAACATATTCTACTTTGGAATGACGCTCAGCGTGATGAAGTTCTCTTCTCTCCGCTTCCGCAACAACGGCATTTGCCATGGAGTGCGGGTAATGCTCTTCCAGACAGGCTGCCATACGGAGCATCTCATTTTCCTCTTCTCCGTTGAAGGTGATAATCTTCTCTACCTTCGGCTTGGCATAGGTCAGGGTTCCCGTCTTATCAAAGACGATGGTATCCGCTTCGGAAACCACTTCCATAAACTTTCCGCCCTTTACCGAAATGTGGTATTTTCCGGCTTCCCGCATAGCGGAGAGAACCGATACCGGCATGGAAAGCTTCAAGGCACAGGAGAAATCCACCATCAAAAAGGCAAGCGCCTTCGTCACATTCCTTGTAAAGAGATACGCCAGTGCGGCACCGCCCAAACTATAGGGCACAAGCTTATCTGCCAAATGAGAAGCCTTGTCTTCCGTCGCACTCTTCAGCTTCTCGGACTCTTCAATCATTTTTACGATTCGGTCGTATCTTCCGGATCCTGCCGCCTTTTCCACAAGAATATGGCACTCCCCTTCTTCTACAACCGTACCGGCATAGGCGTAACTTCCCGCCGTCTTCCGAACAGGAACGGCTTCTCCCGTCATAGAAGCCTGGTTCACCATGGCTTCACCGGAATAGACCTTTCCATCCAAGGGAATCATATTTCCCGTACGAACAATAATTTCCGCTCCTACTTCCACTTCATTAATAGGAAGAAGGACTTCTTCTCCCTGTACAACCGTCCAAACTTTGTCTACATCCAGTGCCATCGTCCGGGCAAGATCATCTACCGACTTCTTATGCGTCCATTCTTCCAGAGTCTCACCAATCCCGAGAAGGAACATCACAGAAGAGGCTGTACTGTAATCGCCTGTTAAAATGGAGGCGGAAATGGCTACCGCATCCAGAAGGGCCACTTCAATTTTTCTCTTCAGAATCGTTTTAATTCCTTTTAAGACATAAGGAACCGCGTGCAACACTGTCAGGGTCTGTTTCAAAAGCACCGGATAAAACAGTACATTTACCGCACGCCCCACTACACTGAGCACTAACTTATCTTCATATTCCCGATTCAACGCTCTGCCGGTTTGTTCCGGAACCAGGGATTTGTTCTCTTCATAAGAAAAACGGGAAAGGGCATCCACAATCCCTTCCCGTGCTCCCCGGTAAGAAATGATTGCATCCCCGGTTCGGTCATTTACCTTCGCGGAAATAACCCCATCCTGCGCACGCAGATAATACTCTAAAATATCCGCCTGTTGCATGGTCATACGAGGCTGCACAGCGTGAACCCTCATCCGTTGACAGGATTCATGTAATATCTTACACTTCATCGCTCTTACCTTCCTCTATACATTTTCACTTTTTCGATTGTTCCGGATTGCGATGTACTGCACTGTCCGGTTCTTTCTGTTTCGGACTCTATAGCGGGTTTTCTGCATCCTTACCGTAAAACCCGCGATGCCTTAGACTTCTTTTCCGTCACAGTCGCAACTATCGGAAATCACTGCATTCTCTTCCGCTTCCGCTCTCTTCTCATTGATACGCTTTGCATCGGCAAAGATATCTTCACAATTCTCCTTCACGTTTGTGCTGATCTTCATAACACAATCCTGTCCGCGAAGTAATGCAGCGGTTGCATCGGTATACACCTTCTTTGCATCGCTGGATCCGAGAATCTTAAACCCTGCTGTACCGAAAAGTACGCCACTTGCAAAAATGCCAATCTTCTTCCATGGTAATTCCGTAAAAAACATAGTACCCTCCTTATTAAACACTACACTTGCTGTCACACTGTTACCTATGTGAAAGTTTTCATTTACTAAAAACAGGGCTAGTATAAAATAGGAATTATTATTAAGTCAAGCCTAACTTTCAAATACTCCGATTTTAACTAACCGAGTATTAGTCTTGTCTACCAGTTTCAGAATATCGATGATTGGAATAGCAAACACTTTGAAAGTAATGCTCTCGCAAGTAATACTCGTAAAAAAAAGAGAGGGACAAGCCCTCTCTCTTTCTTTGAAGAAACCTCCTCTTCACACCGAACCCCAAAGTACAGTACCATGACATCCGGTGTAGTCTCGCGAAATTACTTCAAAGTAACCTTTGCACCCTCAGCCTCAAGCTTAGCCTTGATGTCGTCAGCCTCAGCCTTGGCAGCGCCTTCCTTAAGAACCTTCGGAGCAGCCTCAACAAGATCCTTTGCTTCCTTCAGGCCGAGTCCTGTAGCTTCACGAACAACCTTGATAACCTTAATCTTGTTCGGACCTACATCAGTAAGCTCAACGTCGAACTCGGTCTTCTCTTCCTCAGCTGCACCGGCACCTGCGCCTGCGCCTGCTGCTGCTACAACTACGCCTGCTGCTGCAGAAACACCGAATTCCTCTTCGCAAGCCTTTACCAAATCATTTAATTCCATTACGGAAAGTTCCTTAATTGCTGCAATAAACTCTTCAACAGTTAACTTTGCCATTGTATTTTCCTCCATTATCATTTTTCCGGAACATATCGCCGACACCTATTCGTAGAAATGCCCTTCTATGTTCACAATCCGAAACTGTTTCTTCTATATGGAAACACTTTCTACTTAAGCCGCTTTATGCTGCTTCTCCATCACCCTTCTGTGCAATCTGGTTAAGCACACGTGCGAAGTTCGAGATCGGGGACTTGATCGATCCAAGAAGTCTTCCCAGAAGTTCTTCTCTGGACGGAATCTCTGCCAGTGCCTGCACTGCCTTCGCGTCATAGAACTTACCTTCTACAACTGCACCCTTAAACTCCAACTTCGGAGATGTCTTTGCAAACTTTGCAAAAACTCTTGCCGCAGCCGTCGCATCATCTTTCGATACTGCAAGAGCGGTAGGGCCATCCAATACCGGATCTAATTGTGCGAAGTCCGTTCCTTCAGCAGCTCTCTTAATCAGGGTATTCTTGAAGACTTTGTAGTGTACACCGGCTTCTCTCAAAGCCTTACGAAGTGCTGTATCTTCCGCTACGGTAAGACCGCGATAGTCTACAACGGTAGCTGCTACAGCGCCATCCAGAAATCCCTTGATTTCATCGATAATCGGCTGCTTTAATTCAACCTTTGCCATCTTCGGTTTCCTCCTTCTTTATTTTTAGAAGTATTAACACGAACGGGATAAAAAAAATCCCCTGTCCGAGACAGAGGATAAAATCACGAATCACACGCTTCTTTTCAGAAGCAAAGTTCTGTTCTTCCTCGGCTGGCGATTTCTCTTTACATCCTTAACTTTCTTGACCAACACGGAAAGCTATGTAATCCTGTCAAGTGTCTTGAATACCTGCTGTCTTCGGTTAATACCTTGCAGATACTAGCATGCCCTCCGTTTCTTGTCAAGCAAAAAAAGAACCGCCTCCAAAAGAAGCGGTTCCGTTCTTCTATTCCTTATGCACCGAACTGGACAGAATCCAGCTTTACGCCGGGTCCCATAGTAGAAGTCAAGGTGATGGACTTCATATAAGCGCCTTTTAAGCTGGACGGACGAGCCTTTACAATCGCCGTCATCAAAGCATCCAGGTTGGACTTCAGCTGTTCCTCTGTGAAAGAAGCCTTTCCAACCGGAACATGGATGATATTTGCCTTATCCAGTCTGTACTCCACCTTACCGGCTTTGGTATCCTCAATTGCCTTCGTTACATCCATCGTAACGGTACCAAGCTTCGGGTTCGGCATCAAGCCCTTTGGTCCGAGTAAACGTCCGATACGTCCGACAACACCCATCATATCCGGTGTCGCAATAACGACATCATAGTCAAACCAGCCGCCCTGAATCTTCGGTACAAGGTCCTCACCGCCTACGAAATCAGCACCTGCTGCAAGGGCCTCATCCGCCTTTGCATCCTTTGCAAATACTAAAATGCGAACCTTCTTACCGGTTCCTGCAGGAAGAACAACAGAACCTCTAACCTGCTGGTCAGCGTGACGTCCGTCACAACCGGTACGGATATGTAATTCTACAGTCTCATCGAACTTTGCAGTTGCATTCTTCTTTACCAGTGCAATTGCATCCGCTTCACTGTACTTAACCTGTCTATCTACAGCCTTTGCCACTTCGGCATATCTCTTACCCTGTTTCATGAACTATCGCCTCCCCTTCTTATTGTTCTACGTTGACACCCATGGATCTGCAGGTTCCTGCAATCATGGACATGGCAGCTTCGATTGATGCAGCATTTAAGTCTTTCATCTTCGTTTCTGCAATCTTCTGAAGGTCAGCTTTGGAAATCGTTGCAACTTTATTCTTATTGGGCTCGCCGGACGCCTTCTGCAGCTTACAAGCTTTCTTAATGAGAACAGCAGCCGGAGGAGTCTTCGTAATAAAGCTGAAACTTCTATCCGCATAAACCGTGATAACAACCGGGATGATCATGTCGCCTTCATTGGCCGTTCTTGCATTGAACTCCTTTGTAAATGCAACGATGTTCACACCGTGCTGTCCTAAAGCCGGACCAACGGGGGGAGCCGGAGTTGCTTTTCCAGCGGGAATCTGTAACTTGATGTAACCTTCTACTTTCTTTGCCATATAGGCACCTCCTTGTGGTAATTACGGGTAAACCCTCCCACGAGCTTGCTTTGCAAGCGGTGGCTAAAAAATGTAATCCATGGGATAAAATCCCTCGGGTATTACCAAATCTTATCTTAACTTCTGTACTTCACCATAAGACAATTCAACAGGAGTATCCCTGCCGAACATCTCTACATTGATGGTGACAGTCTTCTTCTGGTCATTGATCTGTGTGATGACGCCAATGGTATCTCTCCATGTTCCGGAGGTTACCGTAACCGTATCTCCTACAGCAAAATCAACCAGAACCTCGGACTTTCTATAACCAAGGGTTAGAATCTCTTCCTCGGAAAGCGGTACCGGCTTGGATCCCGGACCCACAAAGCCCGTTACGCCTCTGGTGTTTCGAACAACGTACCAAGTCTCATCATTCATCACCATGTTCACGAGAACATAGCCCGGAAACATCTTCTTGTCTGTCTTCTTCTCTACACCGTTCTTCACTTCAATAACCGGTTGCATGGGAACGCTGACCTCTAAAATCACATCTTGAAGGCCACGGTTATCAATGGTTTTCTCCAAATCCATCTTGACCTTATTTTCATAACCCGAATACGTATGTGCTACATACCAGCGGGCTTCTGTGTTTTTCTCTGCCATCTTCCCACCTTTACTTTACAAGAACAAATCCCAGACCCCACTTCATCGCAATATCCAAGCCGGTAATCAATGCACCGATCAGGACACTAATAGCAATTGTAGCAATAGACTCCTTGATGACATCCTGCTTTGTGGGAAAAACAATCTTCTTGTATTCCGTTTCCAAACCGGCAATAAAGGAACGCAGTCCGGATTTCTTCTCTTCTTGCATTACTTTGTCTCCTTATGCAACGTGTGCTTTTTGCAGAACTTGCAATACTTCGTCACTTCCATACGCTCAGGATGCAATTTCTTCTCCTTCGTGATGAAGTAATTTCTTTGCTTACATTCTGTACATGCTAATATAATCTTTGTACGCACGGCTTTCACCTCCAATGATTTTTAACTTCGCATGACTACGAAATTAGTGCATAAAAAATAGGGCTTTGCCCCAAGTGCTATGCCAGTCTAGCATGCAGGACACGCCCCGTCAAGTGCTTTCTCTTCCAAATACGACGGTAAAAACGCCCGAACTATCCTTTTCCCTTCAAAGAAACCTCCGTCTTATAGTGTTTTGTCGCTTTCAGGAACTTCCCGAAGATATCCTTCGTCTTTACTTTTAACGTGGACGTATTCTTACAGGGGTGCGCACAAAGGTACTCCTCTTTCAGAAGATCACGGTCCACGAGAAGTTCCACCAAATCCTCTTCGTCATTCATGAGTCCGAACACGGAAGCGGAACCCGGCGTACAATGCAAGACCTTCTCCATCTCTGAAGGCTCCGCAAAAGACAAGTGTCCACAGCCGATGGCACCCGAAAGTTCTTTCGTGACAAACGCTTTATCCCCCGGCATCATCAAAAGATAGTAAAAGCTGTGTTTGCTATTGGTAAGAAGAAGATTCTTACACACCTTGGCTTGCAGTGCCTCTTCAACCGGAACACAAGCCTCCATGGTATGGGCCGCCTCATGATCTACCCGCTCGTAAGAGATGCCGAGCTTATCCAGAACATCATAAACCGCAATTTCTTTCTCTTCTCTTCCCGCAAGGTCTTTCGGTCTTCCCGTCTGTACTTCCAACTGCATTCTTCCTCCTCATTCTGAAAATCTCCATTACGAAAGCCAATATAATCTGAACTGAACCGGTCTGAAATGAACCGGTCTCGGACAGTCCTTTTTCTCTGTCCGGATTGTTTTGATTTTATCATAGATTGGACAAAAATACACGGAAACGAATCCGTTCTCTACATAAAACAGAATCTTTAACTTTTCTATTGTTTTATTTAAGAATAACGATAAAATATAACTGCTTTACATCATTTCTAGGAGGATACATTTGATTCATGAAAAGTAAAACAATTATGGCGGTCGCAGAATCTCTGGGACTGAAATACCTGGAGGACATCGGAGAAGCCGCAGGTATTTTTAACGGATACTATCTCTCCATCCGCTATACCGGCAAATACCATCGATGCTCTTTTTCCCTGTCCCAGATGGGAAATCATCCCAGTAAAGACTTGATGAAGCTGATTCGGAAAGACATTAAAGCGGTACAGAACATCGATTTGTCCGGATACCTCATCAGTGCGGATATCAAGAGTGGATTGACCAATAAGGGAACCATTCAGAATATGATTGACGGGATTGCCGAACTCGTTGCCCATTTTGCCGAAAACGACTTAGTAAACTGTAGTGAAGTAAACGGAGAGGAAGAAGGGATTTCCCTCTATTGCCTGAACGGAAGAAGCCATTTCTTCACCAGAGCACAGTTCGATGTCTTAAGACTGGATGCCGACGAAAAAAGGCAGAAGGAGGAAAGCCGCGGTGTAGTCGGCATTATTCTCGGCATCTTCGGTGCTCTCGTCGGTGCTTTTATCGGCGCCATATTCGTCTTCTTCATCGCAAGACTCGGCTATGTATCGCTTTACGGCGGTGTCATCATGGGCTTTACAACAGTTCTCGGCTACAAGATCTTTGCCGGCCGTTTCGGACTGCTCGGTATCCCCATTTGTCTCGTATTTATGGCGGGAATGGCCTATTTCGCAAATCGTCTCGACTTTGCCTTCCTCTTATCCGATGCTATCTACGAGGATTTTCACCACGTCATCGATTGTTTCCAATATATGCAGGAAATTTTTAGTGCAAATGATCCGCAGGTTGCCGCAAGCTATCACAGAAATCTATATCAGCTTTGGGCATTTACCATGGGAACCGGCGCAATCGGCACCATTACAACCTACTTCGCAGATAAGAAGGCGCTGCCGTCCTATCCGATTCTGAATGAAAGCCATAACGTTCCTCTGGCAGGAAGCTATACCACTTCTCCGGATTTGAGCGCTCTTTCCGTTCTCAGTGAATATGCAAACAGCGCCAATACAGAGAATAGCGAGGATGCTTCCGCAACAGAGTCGTATGGAGATTCTTCCTCTACAAATGAAAACTAGTGCATTTGCAGAATCCGGCAGGGTAATCCGCCTCACCGTGAAACTGCTTCTATAAGAAAAACAATGAAAAAAGGAGACTAATATGTCACAAAAGCAGATTATGACCATCGTTGTTACCCTTGTTTGTGCCGCGATCACCTTCGCAGAGATTCAAAACATCCGTTATGCAAAGCAGATTGACACACCGACAACCATTCACCCCATCAGATTGATTGCTTGCATCGCCATCGTCATCATGGGAATCTATTCTCTGGTTACCGGACACTATATCCTGAACGTATAAGGATCGTTCGGCGCGGTAATTTCCGAAGGAGAAACGAAAGAAGGGGTTAACAGCTATATGCTCTTATTACCCCTTCTTTTTATGCGAAAAACGAGTATCACGCTTCCGTGCAATGATACTCGTTTTTACAATATGCTGACGATATCGTCTTAATAAGCAGAATCGTTTATTCGGCTGAATTCGGATAAGTAAGGCTTAAATCTTCATATCCTTTTGCCTTAACGACAACTTTAATCTTGTTTGCTCCGTTTGAAGGAGCGGAAAGCGCAATACCGTTAACATCCTTATCTCCACCATCGCTATCCATCAGTGCATAACGTCCACTCAACCACTGCAGTTGACTGATTTTTGTTTTTTCATAACTTACACCATTTACGGATACGGAAGTGATATTTTTTAAGTATTTACTAATCTCCGTGCTGTGTTCTCCCCCAAAACCGACCTGATAAGATCCGTCAAGGGAAACATACTCCAGGCTCGCCCCTTCTGGCACCGCTAAGCTATCGGCTTCTTCTTTTCCTTTCAAAGTAACCTTATACTGCAACTTCTTATAGCCGTCCGCATAGACTTCAATCACATTTTCCCCTTCTACGAAAGCAGAGGGAGAGAGACAGATATTGCTGTAATTTCCGCTGCCGTTGTTAAAGTACAATGCATAGGAGTCTTCCGTGCGATCCACTACTGAATGGAAATATACTTTCTGATATTCCACGCCGTTTACCACAACTCTATTGACTTTCTCCAGGTAGTCGGTAATTTCTACGGTCGGTGATGTCTTTTCCGGTACAAAAGAAAGAATATTTCGCTTACGAGGCTCTTTCCGCTCTTCCTTAAAGTACTTAACTTCCGGTGCCTCCAGTCCTTTGTCCTCCTCTTCCTTCGGCTCTTCCGGCGTATCGGACTTTTCTTTCACTTGGAAGGTCGTATTCAGCGTTCCGTTCTGCTCTTTCACCTTCACATAAACGGTGTACTCGCCTGCCTCCTTGAAGCGTCCGGCTTTGATGATCAGTTGGTCATTCTCTTTGTCCAGAACATAGTAATCGTTTCCGGAAGTTCCGCCTGCAGACGCATCCAGAAGCGTTTTTACTTCTCCGTTCCCCTTCTGTAAAGAAACCCCTGCAAAGCGTAGTATCGCGTTTCTCGGAAGAGAGAGTGTCAGGTCCTTTCCAACTGCGGCTTCTCCTACCAGAGTCGGCTTCTCGGTGATCTCTTCCTGGGTAATCGTAAGCGTGATATCCACCTTCTTGTAGTCCGCTCCCGCATCAAGCGTAATCGTATGCTTTCCGACTTCCGGAGTCGCCGGATTCAGGAAATTAAAGGCATAACGATGCAGGGTAATGGTGCCCTTCTCCTTGTCAATCGTGACTCTCTTCGGATATTTATAACTCATCTGATTTTCACTGCTGCCATCGGTATACACGCCCTGTATCTTCGAAAGGTATTTTGTGTTATCCGTATGAAGGACAATGTCCTCCCCTTTCTTGATGGTTGTACCGCTAAAGCTCGGTGTATCTTCTCCCTTGTACTTCTTGAAATCGCTCAGACTTCCGAGCGTTCCGTCTTCCAGAACGAATTGTACTTCCGATACGCCGTTAAAATCGGCTGCTTCAGCCTCTTTCCGATACGCACTATAGGAGCGAATCTTTCCGCCTTTCGTCTCGTCACTCTTCAGGGCGTTCATATACTTTTCTACACTGTAGTAGTTTTTCGCCCCCTCATCAAAGAGATAACCGAAGCGGTCAAAGTTCATACCGTAGTACCAAACAAGGACATTCCGGGCATCTTCGTTTAGGGCTTTGATTTCGTTTAAAACCAGGGCATTTTCAAGGAGATCATAGTCAAATACCACATTCACACGGGTATTCACGGTTCCGGTTGCAGAGGACACCCCGTCATACACGGATTCCTTCCCCTTCTTCCCGGATTCCTTCTTTCCCGCATGGGTGGATGTTTTTCCACTTGTTGCCGCAGAAACCGCATCCGCCTTCTTTCCGCTGTGGGCAGCTCTCGCGTTGCTTCTCGCCGCGTCTTCCTGCTTGTCTTCCGTATTCTGTCCTTCTCCCTTGTAAACAATAAACTGTTTACTGAGCGTAGGATAGCCGGAATATTTAATCTTAATGGTATACATCCCGGCTTCATCGGTATTTACTGTCTTCTCTTTATTGGAACTCGTACCGTAGAGGATGAAATTGCCGCCGAAATTGAAGTAATCATCAATATAGGAAAGTTTTTCCTTCTTTCCGCTCGGCTTCTCCAAAGTCACCTGCATATCATCGACTTTGATTTCATTTCCGAAGCTCTCTCCATTTTCACCGTTAATCCGGAACTTGACTCTCTCTCCGGTCTTCGGTGCCATGGTCTCCTGCGCGATGTCCACCTGAAATCTCGTGTTGCTCTGCAACTCAATCGGAAGGGTGATGACTTCCTCCGTCTTCTTGGAGTGAATCGCCAGGATATAGAGTCCGCGAGAACGCATATTGTCCTGTCCGACCGGCACCTGCAATGTACCTACAAAGCCATGCTTTCCGGATACCGGATCCGTCTTCTTGAAGCTTAAATTCCGATTCAGGACGGTATTGTCCTCATAACGAAGAAGGGAAATCTGATCAATGCCGTTAAACCAATCTTTCTCCTTATCCGTTCCCAAGCTGAATTCCGCCTTGATGCCTTTTCCGCCGACGCCGTTTCCTTCCGCATCAATAACGACGGGTTTCACATAAAATTCCGCCTGAATAGCATCCGGATCCTCCTTCTTCTTTTCAAAAAGAGTAAAAGTGCTCTTCTTCGGCGTAAATCTTTCTTTTCCGTCCTTCCCGTTATTCGGAAGAAGACGATCAAATACGGTCGCCGTTCCCTGTGCAAGAAGGTACTTCGGATGATCCTGCGGGTTGCCCGCCATGACTTCTACCTTGGACTCTTCTGCTGCGGCTTTGCCTTCTTCCAGCTTAATTTCCTCTGTCTTCCCGTCCGATTTTCTGGAAATCACGAGTTTCTTCGGATGGGCAACCGTGGCTCTCCACTTCGCAATCTGACCGGAGTCGTCTACATTCGTGAGAGCGGAGGAAATGTCTGTTCCATCCACTGTGACAGTATAGTCCTCTTTCGTGCCCTCTAAAAAGGCAAGGGAAAGGAAATTTCCAAGCTCGGTATGCACCAGTTTGGTCTGTGCAGTCGCTACGAGACTTGCTGTCTTGCTATTCTCTTGTTCTTCTTTCTTTGTATCATCTTCTTTTGTAGAGCCGCCCTTATTTCCGGAATCTTCCTTCTGATTACCCTGACTTCCATTTTGTGCAGTGCCTGTAGAACCACCGCCTTGTCTTCCTCCTCGGCCGCTTCCACTGCTCCTTCCGCCGAAACTTCCCGTTCCGCCGGAAGGAATCGGTCTGTCCGCACCGGCCACCTGCTGCGCATTTTCCGAAGAAGAGAGTCCCTTTCCGTTTTCATACACAGCAGTACCATCTTTGGTCCAACGCCCTGCGCTGTCCACCGTATACCCGTCCGGTGTTGTTCCGCCGGTGAAAAGTTCACCATATCTTGCACTATCTTCCGCAATAAAATAATAGCAATAGCCGTCAATCCACTGCCACCCGCTAAGGAGTCTTCCCGTGAACTGCCCCGATTCCGTACTTAAGAAATAGGACTTCCCGTTCTGTGTTAACCAGCCGGTCTTCAGTGTACCGTCCTGAGGGAGGAGATAATACCAATCTCCGTTGTAGACTATCCAACCGTTCAACTTGTTTCCTGCATTGTCGAGAAAAGTCCACTTGCTTCCCTCTGTCTTCCATGTGCCAACCGTTGCCGTTCTGCCCGTCTTCGCCAGAACGGTGTAGGAAGGATTCAGCATCATGGACATGGCAGCGACAATCGCAATGGTTCGAAAACCTCGTCTTACCATAGTTCATCCTTTCTTCTGCTTACAGCGCAAATTAACGATAGCGTTTTTTCTATTAAGTAAATAGAAAATCGTGTAATCTTATTAAAATAATTAATTTTGCTGCGTAATTTATATTTGCCATTGCTAACTTAGCATTAGTGACGACTACCGTCAATAAGAAAGTCTGCATTCAGATAAGAACTCTGTTTTCAATTCTTTTTTTACAGTTCTTCCGGATGGCTCTTGAAATACTGACGAAAATACTCTTTCGCTTCTGTCATATCCGTTACGGCTTCCAGCGTTCCGACATAGTTCTTTTCCCTGTCCCGTACCGCCATGTAGCGCACCAGAAAAGGCTTTCCTCCCTTTTCCATCCAGATGGGCACTTCCTCTTCCTTTCCTTCGCGGAAGTTCCCGATGATCGTCCGCACCATCGGCTCCACTTTCGGCGGATGGCAGGAAAAAACTTCCCGATCAATTGCCATTTGCGGGCGTTTGAAGACCTTCGGTCCCTCGTTAAAGAAACGATTGATATTGTCCTTATCCACAAAGGTGATTTCTACCGGAATGGTGTTTAGCATCGCAATGAGTTCCTGCTTCTTCAAATGCCCTCCGGGCATCACAATCTCTCCATCCGCTGAGGAATCGGAGAAAGACGGAATACTCTGCTTTGCCTTTCCTTCCAGTGCTTCCACCCTACGAAGCAGGTCTTCCAAAGTGTTTCCGGACTCCTTTCCGATTCCCCTTTCAGACTCATTTCCGACTTCTTTGTCTCCTTCCTCTCCGGACTCCTTGGAAATTCCACTTTCTCTTCCGTTTTCCTTTTCTGCCTCCTTGGAAATTCTGCTCTCCTCCGCTTCCTTCCATTCCGGATTAAGAACAGAAAAGCAAGGTTCATAGTCCTTTGAATCAAAGTAGATCTGTATCCACTCCTCTTTCTGGAACTGCATTGCACACATCGGGAAAAGAATGTTCTCTTCCTTATATATCATCTCTTCCATACGATTTCGTACGGCAAGATACTTCTTTAAGAAATACGAATTCAAGATATTTTTCGCAACATCCTCTTTATCTGCTGCTTTATTCTCGTCCTCATAGTCCGGTTCCTCTCCGGTATTGCCTATCCTCCTCTCCCCCTTACTCTTCTCCACGAGTTCCCTTCGGAGTTCTCCCAGGCTGTCTCGGATTTCATCATCCACCGTCCACATCACCTGCGACGGACCGGCAACATCATACTTCACCTTCAGGAGCGGATAGAGGAGATCCCCTTTTTTAGCATAATGCACGATGAAGGAACGGAGCTTGGCAAGTTCCTCTGTAAAAGTGGAAAGCAGATTTCCCCATGTCGGTGCAGCTTGCCCTTCCTGTTTCCCCTTTTCTTCGTTCTTCTCCCCGGAAAGCAGGGAAAGCAATTCCTCCCATCCGGCTTGACTTTCTTGCAGGAATTTTCGAAGTGCCTCATTCTCCTTGGTAAAGGTAGACAGCGGGTGCCCCGGAATCCGTATCAATGCCTCCGCCTCCGCACTTTTTTGAATGTAGTTTTTTCCTTCCGCTTTTCCGCCGGAGTTCTTCAGGGATGCCTGCACGGCTCTTTCCGCATTCGCAATCTTTTCTTCCCGGGTACTCCCGTGAAAGAGCGCAGAGTGCACATCACAAAGCTTCTGTACCTTGCTAAGCGGCATACCGGATTCCATAAGCCCCTGCTCCGCCTTCATAATCTCTGCCGGATCCACATCCTGAAAATCCCGCACAAAGTCCGCCCGAACCGACTCGAGATCCTCTCCGTCCGAAAGGCGGTCAAGTAGTGAGCGTAAGGCCTCCGTTCGATTCCCGGAAGGCTCCTCTACACCAAGCACAGTAAAGCCTTTCTCCCGGAAGGCACGGACAATCTCCTCCATCGGAATCTTCTTCATCTGTGAGCCCTTTTTCAGGTTCATAATCCTTCCGACAGAATTCAGCATGGCAGGCTTTTTCACTTCCGTAAACCCCAGTGAAAACATAATGTCGGAAACCTCCGGATACTCCTTCACAAGAGCCGCTACACTTTTATTTAAATCCAAAATCTTCTCCACGTTCTTCTCTCCTTTTTTCGTCTTACTTTCTTGATTCGTTTTCTGCGTCTTTATTCATTTTGTTAGTATATCCTAATTATCTTTTAACAGGAAAATATTTTTGTTGCGCAGGCAACAAATAAGAGTGCTTTATCTTTTTGTGCTCCTTTGGACTCCTTTCACAAAACGAATTTC
>ERZ772960.1064-NODE-1064-length-22793-cov-14.035931_pt1 | contig 22793 bp, 24 predicted proteins | sample MGYA00580678_ERZ772960 | MGnify/ENA primary metagenome ERZ772960 (study PRJEB29015, sample SAMEA2737930) | human oral metagenome | biome: human oral; feature: human-associated habitat; material: dental | place: China | collected 2059 ... | reverse complement strand
AACTCCTTATGAGGTTTATTATTCAGCCTCGTTGCACTTGACTTGACAATTCAAGAATAAAAACAAGCTAAGAATTGAATTAAATCAGCATTTCTAATATAATAGTAAGGATATATGAAAGGAGTTTTTATGCAAGCACCAAATCCGATTGCATTTACAATCGCAGGTATTGATATAAGATGGTACGGCATTTTGATAGGTATCGCCTTTCTTCTAGCGATATATATAAGCTACCGTAGAGCACCGAGATTTGATATCGTGCAGGATGATATTCTTGACCTTACGATATTTTTAATCCCCTTATCCATCATAGGCGCAAGGGCATATTATGTTATATTCAGCTATGATAACTATCGTGGCGACTTTATACAGATGCTTAATCTTCGCGCTGGTGGACTTGCTATTCACGGCGGAATAATTGCAGGAGTAATTGTTTCTTACATAGTCGCTAGGCACAAGAAAATCAAGTTTCCTAAATTAGCTGATTTAATTATGCCACAGGTTGCACTAGCCCAATCAATAGGCAGATGGGGAAACTTCTTCAACTCAGAAGCGCACGGCGGTCCTACAGACCTTCCTTGGGCTATTACTGTATACGGAGACAAAGTACATCCTACATTCCTTTATGAATCTATATGGTGTCTTTTAATATTCATCTTCTTAGTTAAGATATCAAAGAAAAGAAAATTTGATGGACAGATTGCACTGCTTTACGCAATGCTTTACTCATTTGAAAGATTCTGGGTTGAGGGATTGAGAACCGATAGTCTCATGATTGGTCAGTTTAGACAAGCACAGGTACTTAGCCTTATGGTCTTTGTACTAGCACTTGTAACTTACATCTATCAAGCGAAAAAATATAAAAAACAATAATTACTTTATGAGGAGAATACAATGAAACTAGGTATAGTTGGCCTTCCAAACGTAGGCAAAAGTACACTTTTTAATGCAATTACAAAAGCTGGAGCAGAAGCAGCAAACTACCCTTTCTGCACGATAGAGCCAAACGTTGGTGTAGTTACAGTTCCAGACAGCAGAATAGATACACTTCATGAGGTATATAACTCTAAGAAGACAATTTATACTTCAATTGAATTCTGTGATATCGCAGGACTCGTTAAAGGTGCATCAAAGGGTGAAGGTCTCGGAAACAAGTTCCTTGGTCACATCAGAGAAGTTGCTGCTATTATTCACGTTGTTCGTGGCTTTGATGACGATAATATCGTCCATGTATCAGGACAGATTGATCCCCTCTCCGATATTGAAACAATTAACATGGAGCTCATCCTCTCAGATCTTGAAGTCCTAGAAAAGAGAGCAGCTAAGACTCAGAAGAACCTAAAGGGAGATAAGAGTCTTGCTAAGGAACTAGAACTCCTAAACAAGGTTATTGCCTTTCTAGAAGAAGGTAAATCTGCACGTGCCATGGAGCTATCAGATGATGATGCAGAATATGTCAAGTCACTTGACCTTCTATCTTACAAACCTATAATCTACGTGGTAAATCTTTCAGAAGACGAAATAAATGATACAGATGATAACGAGCGTGTTAAGCAGATTAAGGAATTTGCAAAGACTGAAGATGCTGAAGTTGTCTGCATCTGTGCCCGTATAGAAGAAGAAATCTCCGAGCTAGATAAGGAAGAAAAAGAAATGTTCCTTACAGAGCTAGGTATTGATGAGTCAGGTCTTGATAAACTTATCAAAGCATCATATAAACTCCTCAACCTTATTTCATTCCTCACAGCTGGTGAAGATGAAGTTAGAGCCTGGACTATCAAGAGAGGAACAAAGGCACCTCAGGCTGCAGGAAAGATTCATACAGATTTTGAAAGAGGCTTTATCAGAGCTGAAACTATTTCTTATGACAAGCTTATGGAATGTAATGGTAGCCTAGCCGCAGCTCGCGAGAAGGGCTTTATACGTGCTGAGGGTAAGGAATATATTGTTAAGGACGGAGATGTAATGAACTTCCTCTTCAATGTATAGAAACATTTAAGTAATTGAAAACGCCCCTTGCATAGACTTCATTAGTTACAAGTCTATATCAAGGGGCTTTTATTATTTGTTAAAACTATTTTATAAGAACTTATTTAAACATTGATGAAATCGCCTTCAAATATGCATCCTCAAGGCCAAGTAAGTTAAGCGCCAATGAACTTATGAATATAATTATTCCAAGCGTTATTATCAAATTTTTCATGCCTATCAATCACACCTTATATCAAAATGAACTTTCATCTCTTTCTGCCCTTTTACTATTCCAAATCTATCTTTTAATTCTTCTATATTTAAATGTAACTCTACTTCTATGTATTTTTTCCCATTATATTTATGTTCTGTAGATATAATCTCTATATCTGACGTATCACATTCGAATATCTTTGCTGCCTTTTCTCTCCATGCATCTTGAACTATATCGTCTAGTTCCAAAGCCTTCTTAATCTGCTCAATATATCTTATTGAGCTCACTTTAAGTTCTGTCTGCTTCATCTTTATTTCCTGGATGCAAAGTATATTACTAAAGACACTTAAAATAAGAATTAGTGATGCTGTCGCTGTGATTATCTGCTTCATAATTATAACTGTCTAAGCAGATTTGAGAAATAGCTATCACTACTAGTTTTTAGGCTATTCCCCCCACCAACCATCATATCAAATATAATGCATCCTAGTATTATAGTCCCTACTATTACGATAATCTCCTTCAATTCGTATCACCAATCTTCATATTGTCTATTGTGTGGATACCTCTATCAAGTATGTTTTGAGCCGCACCCTTCATAGAGTTACCGTCTCCAAGAACTAGTGTGTTTACTATTATAACCCCTAGTATCATAGTTCCAATTATTATAATTAAATTCTTCATTATCCCTCCTAAAATATATCCGAAAGCAATACCTGTGCCTTTGAAAATATAACAGTGACAGTAAAATTCATTAAGAGAGCAAATATAGATAGAGTCACTGTTATATTAACTATAAGACTTTGTTTTTCTGCGTTCTGTATGCCTTTTGTCAGCCTTTGATCTGCAAGCGTTTCCTCAAATGAATCCATATATTCGCTAAGCTCTACAGGGTTTATCATATCTATCTTTGACAAAATCATAGAAAAACTTTTAGCTGCTTTAACAGGTACCCTCTTATATAGAATTTCAAAAGCTTCATCGTCCCTGCCCTTCCTATACTCTGAGAGTATTTCGGCATAAACTTGTTTAAGTAGCTTGCTGCTTCTCATGAGTTCCTCTATTATGTAATCCGCAGACATCGGTTTTCCGGCATATATTATTGCAAGGTTTTTCCCCATTAAACAGCTATTTAGTAACTCCTGTTCAATCCTATCTGAATTCAATATAGATATAATTTTAGCCTTAATCGATTTCAATACATTTTTAGTATTATCTAGCGGATTTTTCTTAATGCTAATTACGCTTAACTTCCTGCGCCAAAATCTACTTATCCTCAAATCTATAAGTCCATCTTTCTGCTTGCAAAAAACATGTCTGTAAAACAGGCTCCTAAGTATAGAAATATCGAAGTAAGTAGCCAGTACATACTACTCTTATTGGAAAACTGATTTAACATATATTCACCTATACTCATGTCAAAGAACATTCTTGCACTTATAATTGTCATCAGCATGCATATTGGCATCATATATCTAATCATAATTCTCGCTTCATATCCCTGACGTCTTGAGTGCTCAACGATTTTCTTGCTATTTGCAATGCTTTTCCCTAAATCCCTAAGACTGTTTTCTACCCTTACCCCTCTGTACACTGCTATAAAAATATTTGCGGATAGAATGTCTGCCCATGCGGTTCCAAATGCATATCTAAAGTTTTCTACCGCTTCCCCTATTTCCTTTGACGAGGATGCATTGTTCAAGTTCTTTGCTAGATTTATCATTACCCTCTTAACTGTTGCAGAAGCCTCAATTGAAATAGCTGTAGCCTCGATTGCTTCCCTCATATTGCATGAATTGATCTTATAGTTATTAGTTAGTTCCTGTACTAGAACCACAGCTTCACGACTTCCTTTAGCTCTTTTTCCACTAAGCTTGAAAGTTAAAACTGCATAAGGAATAGCTGCAAAACCGGTAGCCAGTATCAAAGCGTCGCGAAAATCAAGAAAAATCATAAGCCCAATAAACATGAAGATAAATATGAATACACATAGATATATAAAGTGTTCTGGTGAAATAAATATATGCTCCATATCAGATGCAGAAATAAGACGCATAAGATGTTTGTATACCTTGCCACCTTCTCTTTTATTGATTTGTTTTGATACAAGTCTTAAATCTCTCTTTATGGAGAAACTATTTTTCATGCCTTTGTATATTTGAACTACAACATCTGATTCCATTACTAGTATGCCAATTACAATTATCAAATATATTATTCTTTCTAGCATTTGTCTCTAATCCCTATAGTTAGGTTCAAACCTCCAATCATCAAATACATCTTTGCAGGAGAGTTTATCAACAAGCCCTTTTATTTCTATGATTTCCTTAGACCCTTGGGGATATTTTTCTAATTTACTCATTATGCAGTCAGAATTCCATATCCATTCTTTTCTACTGAAATCATACTTACATAGATATGTTGCTATGCAGCATTCTCTTTCGCTATCAAAATTGTATTCTACAATCGCCTTAAGTATTTTATGGTCATGGTCATTACTATCCTGTGTCATCTCAAATACATAATCAAAACCTGTATATATTCTCTTTATTGTGTATATCAGGCTTCCGCCATACTTATTAACCACCTCACTTGCCATCCTATACGGTAGATCAAGCGCACTTCCATCGTGTACAGTAGCCTTACACCTACTTGTTCCAGATGTAATTATATCTAAAATGAGTTTATATGCAGATGCATCCCTCATTTCCTCCATCAAAACATAGTCATTATCTGCCCTAAGAAGTGACTTACTTAGAGTTTCTAACCCCAAACCATCAGTCACTATCTGCATCAAAGCTGTACCTGGCATAATATCTTGCCAAGGCGTCTCAGGGTCAGTTGAAATAGCTAGTCCCTCAAGATTTGGATTCTCTCCGCTCTGCCACGTCTGTAGAAATGTCGTCTTGCCAGATCTCACCTGTCCTGTGAATATCACATTAAAACCAACCTTACGCATGAGTTCAAATATCCTTATTGCTTCCTTAGGAAATGTCTTGCGCTCGCTCAGTGCATTAAAACACAGCTTCTGCATAACATATTTACGAAAGACTATTACATCTTGATTTGGCTTTACAACATCACCAGAATATATGCTTATTCTTATCCCATTTCTAAGATATACCTCATGGTATGCATCACTTAGACGTTCGCTTGGCGTTGCAAGCAGAAGTGCTCTCTTTAGCTTAAGCAAACGATCCTTGCTTATTCTCTGTGGCATTAGCTTTGATTTACCATCTATAAGAAAATATATCCTCTCGCCTATGATTTTTGCTGACGATGAAGTTTTGTATTTATCATCTGTGTCATATGCCCAGGGTGAAATTCCTGCAAGCCCATATAGCTCAGCGAATATGGCTTCTATGATATCTTGGTAATAGCTAGGAAAGCTAGCTTCTTCTAGTTTATTCTGTCTTAGAATTTCCCTTATTTTATCTTTGTAGAATAGAACATCCTTCTCATATCCTATGATTGCACTCTTTTCCCTCTCAAGCTTAAGCTGTTTACTAGCATCATCTGCATCGTTCCAATCTATATCTAGTTTCTTCTCGACTAGACTGCAGATGGCTTCAAAGTCGAAATATGCATCTGTCTCCTGCCTTGTTTTTACAGATTCATTGGAATACTCATCCAAGAAGTTCTCGAGCGAAAATAAATTTCTAACTGCCATTGTCTTTTCCCATGCATTCTTTGATTAAGCATTCTACTGCTCGTCTATATCGTTTTTCGCCTATAAGAGTTTTTCTCTCTATCTGCGCATAGCTTCCAAACTGAGAGTACGGAATTACACATGAAATATCCTTCTTCAGAAGATAAGCAATATCATCCTTGCTGTATAAAGATTTATCCCTTAAATATTTATTTATAACAAGCTCAAAATCTCCAAAACTGCTTAATATGTCATTATCTAATTCTTTGAAATTTGATATTGAATTTGGTTCTTGAGTAATTGACACTATTCTCTTATTGCAATAACATAGTGCAGAAATAGTCAGAGCCGTCCTAAAGTCAGATCCTGCATCTACAACAACGTAATCAAAGCACCTAGATGAATTCAATATCTGTTCAAAACTATCCACAGGAAATGTATTTGCCATAAGAAAACTTTTATTTGATGCTATCAGTTCTATTCCATCTACGGTCTTTGCTGTAGCTTTTATCTCCTCTTCTGTTAGGCTCCTACCAACAAGTGACGACTTGATATCGTCTAGACTTCCCGCATTATTTTTTTCAACATATGAATATAAACTGCTTATTCCTGTAAAAATATGAAGCACTCTCTTTCCCATATCTGCTAAAAGTTTAGATGTTGACACTGCTAACATGGTAGATCCAGATGATGTAGACCCTGAAAAGAATCCAATACTAGTCATCTAGCTTCCCCTCACAATCAGTAATTTTCTGCCCTTTGATATCGCTTCGCTAAGCTTTGCTGCTTCGCTTTGGCCTGTTATCACTTCAAATCCATGTGTGTCATCCATTACGCTAGACACCTTTGCTCTAAGAATCAAATCAGCCTCATCATAAATCAAAACTATATCCTCCCTCTTAATCTGACTAGAATAATTATGTATTGCGGACTTTGGTAGGACCACAGCAAGTCTATCCCTAGATATATCAACTAAACTTTCTGGCTTTCCAAGATACTCGCTGAATAGTGGCACTCCCTTATGTATGAACTGCTTCGCCCTAGTCCCTATATATTTATTGATTTCCGCCTTGCTAATATATTTCTCTCCGCAGCTTGACTCTACATAGGCTATCATGCCATCCTTTAGCTCATCCCCCTTTTGAAGGTCAATCTTAAGGACTGGGATTTTATCATACACAAGTGCTGGCTTAGCCCATTTCTCCCATATTACCAGCATAGTTAAAGCGCAGATTATTATAACAAGGCCTGTTATCCTCCTACCCCTGCTCATCTACATCAGGGAAAGGTTCTTTGCTACATCAAAGAGAAACCTCTGTTTCCACTGCCTCCATGTGTTGTTTGGAAATGTTGTACCTGGATTTTGCATAATTATATTACTAAGAATATATCTTCTATACTCCTTAGGTACTGTGGCTAGTGCTCTTTTAATCGCATTTACCCTCTCTTGAAGAAGTAAAATCTCCATCGCTTTTGCCTCAACCGGCTTGCTTACACTGTATGATTTACTAGTCTCACACATCTTACGTCCATCTCCAACAGCATCTTTTTCCGCTGAGAGTTCGTTGATGCGCATCTCCATCCTCTGGATGTCTCTAACTGCCCACAGGCTCTGATAATATACCGCGTTAGGCATCAAATACTCTCTTAATTTAGTCTGTTGCCACTCTCTTGCCATCTCATAATTCCCCCTTTTTATTTGTTTGAACAGATTTTAATCAATTCCCCAAATTACTGTCAAGGCATTTACAAAATTTCCCATATTTATGTCATAAATTCGACTTTTTATGTAATAAAACCGTATTTTTTTGTTTTAAGCTTTCTTTTTAATTCCCTATTTACATCAAAAAAACAAAATTCTCCAGGCAATAAACTAAATTATCGCCTAGAGATTTTATCTAATTTGGATTATTTTTCTTCGCGAAGTCCATCGTCTTCATTGACAGCTGTCGCAAGATTTATAGTCGATTTTTCGAGCTCCTGTATAATATTATTTATCAGGGTAATCTTCTTGTCAGATATGTTTTCTTCTACAGCAAGGTTAGCACTATAGAGAATTTGCTCCAAATCAAGATGTATGCTTGAAAGTTTATCTCTAACCTTTTGAATTTTATCAGCTTCTGCTGCCTGCTCTCTTGCACTATCCATATTTACAATCTCAGACTTGTTCATATCAAGCTCAAATTCTGAGTTACCCATTACTACGATAGGCTCATATGAAAGTTTTTCGTTTACAAGTTTTGCAAAGTCCTTCTTTGATTCCTCTTCACCATGTACTAGGAATATCTGCTTAGGTTTCTGCTCAAAATGTGCAAGCCATGCAAATAGGCCGTTTTGGTCCGCATGTCCAGAAAATCCTTCAAGATTATGTATCTCTGCATTGACCTGGATTTCCTCACCAAAGAGAGTTACCATCTTTATACCCTCGACTAGGCTTCTGCCGAGCGTTCCTTGTCCCTGATATCCTACGAAAACAATGCTGTTCTTTGGATTCCATAGATTGTGTTTTAGATGGTGTCTAATTCTTCCTGCTTCGCACATGCCACTTGCAGATATTATTATCTTAGGCTCCTTATTGAAATTTAGGTCCTGAGACTCCTTGCTGCTTCGTGTGAATTTGAGGTTCTTAAACTCAAGTGGATTGTCACCCTTAAGTATGTATTCCCTGGTTTCTTCGTCAAACACCTGAGCATTTCTTCTGAATATTTCAGTTGCAGTCGTAGCCATAGGGCTATCAATGTATACGAATATCTTATCCAGTTCTTTTCTATACTCATTATTTGAGTCATAGAAGCGGTTTAACTCGTAGATTAACTCCTGAGTTCTACCGACAGCAAATGATGGAATGACGACGTTTCCTCCGCGTCTTGTCGTATTTAAAATTATCTCTATGAGTTTATCGACACCAGATCCTAGCTCCTTATGGATTCTATTTCCATATGTAGTCTCCATAATCACATAATCAGCTTTTTTGATATAGGTTGGATCACGCAAAATAGGTCTTCCCTCCATACCAAGGTCGCCTGAGAATACGATTTTTGATTCCTTATCGTCTTCAGTTACCCATAGTTCTGTGATTGCAGATCCAAGAATATGTCCAGCATCATTAAACACGATTTTCATGTCAGAGTTAATTTCTATCTGCTGATCATAGAGAATTGGACTTACTAAAGATAAAGCTTTCTCTGCATCTTCGATAGTGTAAAGAGGTTCAACTTGCTCTCTTCCTGCCCTCTCAGCCTTTCGATTCTTCCACTCAGTCTCTTTTTCGTGAATATAGGCGCTGTCCTTTAGCATTACCGAAAGTAAATCTGCTGTAGCATCCGTACAGTAGATTTTTCCCTCGAACCCCCTCTTTGTTAAAAGCGGTAATCTTCCGCAGTGGTCTATATGAGCGTGAGATAAAACTACGCATTCTATCTCTGATGGCTCAAATGGAAACTTCTCATAATTGAGTGCGTCCTGAGCTTTTCCTCCTTGAAATTGACCGCAATCAAGCAGAATCTTATGTTCTCCACTTGTCAGCAGATGACAAGATCCTGTTACACCTGTTGATGCTCCACAAAACTTAATCTTCATATTCATCTCCTTAAAAAACTAGACTATATGTTCAAATTCCAAAGTTCCACTTCACCAGTTGAAACTATATCAGCTCCGGCTTCTAGTGCAGCAATAACCTCCTGCTCCGTTTCGATTATTCCTCCTGCTATTATCGGTGTTGTGATTTCCTCTCTGAATTCTTTGATCTTCTTTGTGACAATACCCGGCATTATCTCTATTATGTCAGGCTTTGAAATTTTGATAGACTCCATTGATGTGTTTAGCGAGTGCGAATCGACAATGAAGAATCTCTGCACAGTCGTCAAATTGTACTCCTTGGCAATCCTTACGATATTTGTTCTCGTAGTCAAAATACCATCGACTCCATTCTTTGCCAGAAACTCTATCCCTGCTCTATCCTTACCTATTCCCTCAGCGAAATCTAGGTGAACAAAAGCCTTCTTTCCGGCTCCATGAATTTCCTTTACGCTTTGATTTACTGTGATTATATTTGAGTGAAGCAAAAATACTACATCAACGCGTGATTTTAGTGCCTTGCTAAAATCCTTTTCTGTCCTTATCGCAGCGGCTATCTTCTTGTTCAAAATATCTTCTACCATACGAACTATCTCCTTTTAGATTATAATCCAAACAAATCACAGTTTATTCGTGATGAAAATCAGACCCACTTGTTATGTGCAAATGGTACTTTGCTGCTATCTCTATAAGCTTTGCTGAATCATCCTCGCTTGCAGACGGATGGAAACACTCTAGTCCCCTTAGTCCTATCTTCTTAAGTTCCTTGAGCAGTTCAACCAGCTTATCAAAATCATACTTACTACCCGAGATAAATTCTTCAATTTCTAGTGGATGTGCAAGAACCACAGTTCCCTTTGCTCCCCTTAAAAGCTCTATTGCCTCGTCAGTGCGTAGCATTTTCTTTGGTATTCCAGAAAGAAGTTTATAAAGGTCTAAGTCTCCATATCCTTTATTTATCAAAACTCTGGCTATATCAGGCTTTCCAATATACCCCCCTGGCTTCTTTGGTAAATCAGCTTCAGATATATCAATGTCATCTGCTATCAACTTCTCTATAAGCTTTGTATTTCTTTGTTTGCGATTTTCCTTAAGTTCCTCACATGTAGCTATCATCTTAGGATCTTCGGTATCAAAGTTGTATCCTAGTATATGAAGTTCTATAGATTTTCCATCAAAATCATAAATTGTTGAAAACTCGATGCCAGGAACGACCTCCATCTCAAGGTCTTTTACTGCATCTCTTGCCTCTCTTAGACCCTCAAAGCCATCGTGATCGGTTATGGAAATTATATCGTAATCTAGCGCTCTAAACCTCTTTACTATTTCTGTCGGAGAAAGAACTCCATCTGAGTAAAACGAATGTATATGGTAATCAGTTTTAAATTCCATTATTTCACCTTGCTAATATAAATATCCTGTATCTGGATTGCTATATTCCTTGACACGTTCATCATGCGCTAGGAATATTGAATCTCTAAACGGAATGCTGTAATCTTCTACACCTAGTTCTCCTAGAACCTTTTCTAGGTAATTAGGATTCATTATAAATAGTGGTCCTAGCGTATATGTGCCCCTAAAACCCTTGTATTTGATACCTTCTATAGAAATATCCTCATTTAATCCCGGCCCTCTTAAAACCTTAAATAAAGGCGCTATATCCTCCCTATAAAAGCTACGTGTGAACTGGCTTCTAAGCCCCGTAAGCTTTTCGCCCTCGTACTCTCCTAGCCAAAGAGAATTATACTTATTTATCATGTCTCTTTCTGTATCAAAGTTAAATATTCCAAGACCCTCTAGAAAAGGTCCTCCATTTTCCTCAAATACGAATTTACCAACATCATTTATTCCGTTACCGAAAATCTCTAGAGCATTCCCGGTAATAAGGAAGTTCTGACCTTCTTCTATCTTTTCGATTATTTTATTATTATATTTATTTAATCTTTCGATTACAATTTTCTGGCTTAACTCAGTCATAGAACCCATGTAAACAAGGTCTATATCCTCGCTTATAAAGCGTGGTTCACTATTGAGAGAGGTACTGATAACTTCAGCATTTATAACCGATCTTTTTAAAATATCTATATTTGCATGGTCTCCAAAAATACCCGTGATCTCTGGAAATAAATATTCTATCTTCATAAATCTTATCTCCCTACTGTACTTTGCCAGCTGAAAATCTTTCCCTAATAGCATCTGCTATCTTTAGACCCTTATCTATTACATCAAGGTCATATAAAACATAAATCAAGCTGTCATCAATATACTCAAATAGCTCAATTGCGTCTTCTGCCTTTTCAACAACTTTGATTTTTTCCTCTGGAACTCCGGCAAGAAGTAGTCTCACCTTATAGTCCAAAGCCCTTGTCCCGTAAACAATAATGCTATGTAAATAATCATCTGCTATAAACTCAAAATCGGTGTCGTAAATCCAGCAAATATCTTCTGACCAGTGGATTTCAGCATCTATTGAGTTAACCATAAATAGAATCTGCTTCTGCTTCTTTTGCTTTGCAATATACTCCATTACTCTTGATGTAGCATATCCGTTCAGACACTTTGACAGCATAGTGATAACATTCATGTCTCCAGCATCCTGTGAGTTATATCTCGTTTTCGCAAGTCCCATAGTCTTTAGACATTCTGCAATCTCTGCTAGTGAATATCCCATCTCATGAAGTAGTGTCATAGCAGATAACTGATTGTAGATATTGAATACACTATCATTTAATATTACTACTCTCTGACTTTCTCCTTTTGCCACAAAGAGCATTTCATTATTATCAAAATCAACTTCATCTAGATAATAATCATATTCTGGCGATTTATATCCACAGGCATCGCAATAGATTTTTCCTATGTTACTATAACGATAATACTCAAACTTAATTTTCTCTCCACATACAGGACAAATCTGCACGTCATTTATGATGTTATTGCTATCTTGCCTGTCACCTTCCATCTTTTTGATACCGAAATATGTTCTTTTGTTCTTAGGTGATACAGAATAAGCATTGTAATCATCTGCATTGCAAATCAGTTCTGTGGTTTCTGGTATGAACGTGGTTAGAACATTTCTTACAAATTCAGGATGACCAGTTCTCATTATTGAATCTCTAGACAAGTTGCAAACCACAAGCTTATCTATATCCATCTGTGAGCCAATAAACCTCATTGAACGCTCATCCATCTCAAATACAGCAAGCTCATATTTGCACTTTCCGAAGATACCAGTAGACTTTATCAAAGAAGTCGCTACACCCGTATGTGTATTTGATCCATCTCTATTTGTTATAACCTCTGTGCCTAGAGTGGCTAACATATCTGAAATAAGGTTCGTTGCCGTTGTCTTACCGTTAGTGCCTGTAACTCCTATAATAGTTTTCGGCTTTTTTGCATATCTCAAGAAACCAGGGCATATTCTAAATGCAACTATACCTGGAAAATCAGTTCCCTTATATCCAAATACCTTTAGCGCAATTATAGCGAGCTTTGCTACGCAAAGTGCAACAAAATACCTGATTCTATTCATAAAATCTCTCGCAATCCAAGGAATACAAAACTTGGACTTATTCCTTTCTCCTAGAAACTCCTAGGCCTCGAATTTAAGTTCTATTGCTTTTAATCAATGCTTTAGGCTTCGAAAAGCATATCTACCCTTACCTCACTTGCTACATCATCATTCTTTAAAATTCTGATGAGTTCGCTTGCAAAATCGCTAGCATAGGCTGGTCCGCGACCTGTAATGATGTTGCCAGATACAACTACATTCTTCTTTACATACTCTGCATCTATAAGTTCACTCTCCATGCCATCGTAGATTGTAGCTTCATGACCTCCTAAAATCCTTGCCTTAGCAAGAGCCATAGGTCCTGCACATATTGCAGCTACATATCTTCCACTCTCAGCAAACTTTCTTAGTGCTGCTTTACAATCAAAGTGATTGCAGATATTTTCCACACCCTCATAGCCTCCTGGAACTATGAGCATCTGACAGTTTTCGAAGTTACATTCCTCAAAGATGATGTCGGCCTCAACTCCAATCCCATGTGAGCCGTATACCATCTTTTCTCTCATTATAGATACCATCTTTATCTGTATTCCGGCGCGTCTTAACATATCGACAGTTGTTAGTGCCTCTATCTCCTCAAATCCATTCGCCAAAAAAATATATGTCATGATTTCTCCTTAATAAAAAATACGCTCATCCTTGATTAACTTCTTGTTTATATAAACAAATATGCCTATCAAAATTGCCATTATTATCGTTGCAAAGACCGATACGACCGCCTCAAACGGCGTTCCTATAAGCTCAATCAAAAGTGACTCCTTACCAGGGCTTACCCCAATGAATAGCTTATATATAACTTTTCTTATCGCATCTACATTTAGACTAACTGCAATCACAATCTGCATAATTACCGCTAGTGCAATAGCAAAATTGTTTGTTCTTTTAAGCTTGCTTCTGCTGCCGTTTTTTAGTAAATAAGCATAACTAAAGATAGATGAAATTCCAAATAAGAAACATGCGATTGCGCTTACAGTCAGTATTTTCTTTGCTTTTCTCATTACCTCCACTTCTTTTTTCTCAAAGAGTGGATCATTAAACTTGCCGTTCTTTTCGTATACTTGGAATTCGCTTTTTAACGGTGAGTTGAGATATGAACAAATCTCACTAGAAAACTCTGTACCCGATGTCTTTGTGTTTAGGTTATATGTCACCTGCGAATCATTAAAATGGTAGGTATAGGTTTCAGGCACTCTAAGAATAGCATTATAGCTAAAAATCACGATAAAAAACGAAATACTTACGGCAAGAATAACATATAAAATATAATTAAGTTTTTTCAATATGTTCTCCATTCGTAAACTAAAAAACAGAGGACAGGAATTACCCTGACCTCCATTCCCTAACCTTCTAAGTAACTAATATATGGAAGATTTCTATACTTTTGGTCATAGTCGAGCCCATAACCAACCACAAACAAATCCTCGACCTCAAAACCAACATAGTCAGCCTCTACATCAGCTTTTCTTCTTGCTGGTTTATCTAGCAATGTGCAAATCTTAATTGTCTTTGGATTTCTTGCGGATATGTACTCCTTGAGATACTTGAGTGTTGTTCCAGTATCAACAATGTCCTCGATTATGATGATGTTTTTATCAAAGAGGTTCATTCCGATATCCTTAGTAATCTTAACGACACCGCTACTTGTTGTAGCTGAACCATAGCTGCTTGCTGCAACAAAGTCAATCTTAGTGTCTAGCTTAATTTCCTTCATGATATCAGACATCCACATGATAGCGCCCTTAAGCGTACCTATTATGACAATCTCCTCACCCTTATAGTCTTTGTTTATCTGTTCGCCTATTTCCTTGGCTCTCTTAGTTATCTCTTTCTGTGTAAAGAGAACTGTTCCAATTGCATCCTGTTTTGCTTTCATAGCTTCCTCATTATATATATTTAAATAACATCTACGTCTACATATAATTTTATACTAAATGACTCAATATGTCACTAACTATTCTATGCCAAGTTCCTCAGCAATATAGTCAAGTAACACATCATGTCCAGTCTTCTTGAGCGCAGAAACTGGAACAATCTTGTCTTCCTTACCAAGGTTTAGACTCTTTCTGATTATCGATAGATTTTTCTGCTTCTGATTTCCGGATATTTTGTCTGCCTTTGTGGCACAAACAAGTCCATCAAGTCCATAACTTCTTAGGTATTCATACATCTGAACATCTAGTTTTGATGGCTCGTGTCTAATATCGACAAGCTGAACTACCCTCTTAAGATTTTTTCTCTGTTTAAAGAACTCATCCATCATTCTATCCCAGTCAGCTGTAATACTCTTTGATACCTTAGCATAGCCATATCCAGGTAGGTCGACAAAGCGAAATGCATCGTTTATCAAATAGAAGTTAATCGTCCTTGTTTTTCCTGGGTTTCCGCTGACCCTCGCCAGACTCTTCCTGTTTGTTAACAGGTTGAGCAGCGAGGATTTTCCTACATTTGAGCGCCCTACAAATGCTATTTCATCAAGACTTGCATCTGGATACTGATTTGGTCTTACTGCGACCGCTTCCAATTCTGACCTGATAATTCTCATTACTTTTCTAACGCCTCCGGTAAGGCTTCCTTAGCATATTCTAGTCCTACAACCTTGAGGTTCTTTCTCACTGACTGTGGTATTTCCTCAAGATCCTTTACATTGTCCTTAGGAAGCAAAATAGTTCTTATTCCCGCTCTATAAGCAGCTAGAACCTTCTCTTTGATTCCTCCAACAGGAAGAACCTTTCCTGTCAGTGTAATCTCACCTGTCATTGCAACATCCTTGCGTACAGCTACCTTTGTCAAAGCAGACACAACTGATGTAAACATAGTTACACCTGCTGATGGTCCATCCTTTGGCACAGCGCCCTCTGGAACGTGAATGTGAATGTCTTTGTTCTTATAGAATTCATCATCGATATTAAATTCCTTTGCAATTGATCTGATATAGCTAAGTCCTGTCTTTGCAGATTCCTGCATTACATCTCCAAGCTTGCCAGTCAAAGAAATCTTACCTGTTCCATCGAGAATCAAAGTCTCTATCGATAGCGTCTCGCCACCTACAGCTGTCCATGCCATACCGTTAACTACACCGATTTCTCCAGCTCCTTCGATAATATCGTATCTAAACTTTCTCTGTCCGAGATACTTATCAAGGTTTCTTGGAGTTACTGAGTATGTCTTCTTTCCGCGAGTTACTGTCTGCATAGCTGCCTTACGGCAAACATCTGCAATTCTTCTCTCTAGGTTTCTTACACCAGACTCTCTTGTATAGTAGTTTATTATATCTCTGATAGCCTTCTCTGAGATATTTAAGCTATTTCTACGTAGGCCATGTTCCTTTTCTTGCTTAGGAATTAGGTATTTCTCAGAGATTTTTAGCTTCTCTTCCTCAGTATATCCGCTTACCTGAATAACCTCCATACGGTCTAGTAGAGGTCTTGGAATTGTATCTAGCGAATTAGCTGTAGTTACGAATAGCACCTTTGATAAATCAAAAGGTATGTCTAGAAAGTGGTCTGTAAATGTCTTATTCTGCTCTGGATCAAGAACCTCTAGAAGTGCTGACGAAGGATCACCCTTATAATCCGCACCTAGCTTATCGATTTCATCAAAGAGGAATAATGGATTATTAACACCACTATCTTTGATACTTGTGATAATTCTTCCTGGAATTGCACCAATGTATGTACGTCTATGTCCACGAATCTCAGCTTCGTCTCTAACTCCGCCAAGTGACATACGAATAAACTCTCTTCCTGTAGCCTTAGCAATCGATCTTGCAACTGATGTCTTTCCTGTTCCTGGAGGACCTACTAGGCAGAGGATAGGGCCTTTGATTCCTTTTGATAAATGAATTACCGCTAGATACTCTAGCACCCTCTCCTTAACAGACTTCAGTCCGTAGTGTTCCTGCTCAAGTGTCTTTTCGGCCTTTGATATGTTAATGTTAACCTTAGATGCCTTATCCCAAGGAAGCTCAATAATTGTCTCAACATAGTTTCTAATAACAGCACTCTCAGCAGATGATGGTGCCATCTTTGTAAATCGTTTGATTTCCTTGCGAACCTTAGCATCTATCTTCTCATCAAGTTTGAGTTCATCTAGTTTCTTTAGCCATTCATCAGCCTCTTCTATTGCGTTTTCTTCTTCGCCAAGCTCTTCCTGAATGACCTTCATTCTTTCCTTAAGGAAGTAGTCCTTCTGATTCTTATCGACATTTTCCTTAACTTTACGAGCAAGCTCCTTCTCAACAGCAGCAATCTCGATTTCCTCACTTACGATAGCAAGCAAAACCTCAAGGCGGTGTACAAAAGGTGTAGCCTCAAGTATGCGCTGTTTCTTTGCAATAGGAAGTACTAGCTCATTAGCTATATTATCAACTAGTGCTGATGGATTTGTTTCTGAAAGCACTTTATCAATTGATTCCTCGTTAAGTCGCTCTGAGAGAGCAGCGTACTCGATGAACTTCTCAGTTAGGATTCTAAGGTGTGCCTTTTCCTCAACATTGAGTACATCAGGATCAACCTCCTCAGGAAGCTCAAATACTGTGCAGGACATTAAAACATCCTCACTAACCACTCTACTTAGCTTTGCTCTGCAAACTCCGCTAACGAGCACTCTGACAGCATCGCCGTTGATCTTAAGCATCTGCTTAACCTTAACGATACAGCCCATATTGTAAACATCAGAAAAAGTAGGAATCAAAACATTATCGTCCTTCTGGGATGACACGAACATCATTCTGTCTCCCGCCATAGCCTTTTCTAATGCTCTTATTGATTTTTCTCTACCTATATCAAAATGAATAACTGTATTTGGGAAGATTGAAACTCCTCTAAGAGGAATGCAAGGATATACTTTCTCAACCTCATCTTCTTCCAAATCCATTATCACATCATTATCGTTTTCATATGTATCTATATTTTCAGCAAAGGTCTCTGCTGCAGTGTTTTTCTTGTCTTCCATAAAATTCTCCTTTCTAATAAATCAGGCGACAAAGAAGTCGCCTGGAATTTTACGAGATTTTAGTCAATCATTTCTATCAGCTTAGGCTCATTACCATTATTGACAGTTTCCTCTGTAACTATACATTTTGATACATTTTCGCGTGACGGAATCTCATACATAACCTCATTCATTATCTTCTCAAAGATACTTCTAAGGCCACGCGCTCCCGTCTTTCTCTCTATCGCCTTGTGTGCAATAGCGTCTATTGCATCATCCGTCATCTCTAACTCGACGCCATCGAGTTCAAATAGCTTCTCGTACTGTTTAACAAGTGCATTCTTAGGCTCTGTCATAATCATCTTGAGAGCATCTACATCAAGCTCATCAAGAGTAACTATAACCGGAAGTCTACCAATGAATTCTGGAATTAGACCAAACTTCAGTAAGTCCTCTGGCTCAAGATGTACAAGTGCCTTTTCGGTTTCTACCTCAACTCCCTTTTCTCCAGAATTAAAACCTATAACTTTCTCGCCAAGTCTTCTCTGGATCATTGCATTAAGTCCATCAAAGGCTCCGCCACATATAAACAGTATATTTGTTGTATCGAGCTGTATAAACTCTTGGTGTGGATGTTTACGGCCTCCCTGTGGAGGGATATTTGCAACTGTGCCCTCTAAAATCTTTAAAAGTGCCTGCTGCACCCCTTCTCCGCTTACATCCCTTGTAATAGATGGATTGTCCGATTTTCTGGCGATTTTATCAATCTCATCTATATATATAATGCCTCTTTCGGCTTTCTTTGTATCGTAATCAGCTGCCTGAAGAAGTCTCAGTAGAATATTCTCAACATCCTCTCCTACATAGCCTGCCTCTGTTAGCGCCGTAGCGTCTGCAATTGCAAATGGAACATCTAATACCTTTGCAAGAGACTGAGCAATCAAAGTCTTACCAGAGCCCGTAGGTCCAATCATAACAATGTTGCTCTTCTGTAGCTCTACCTCCGAATCATCTGCCTTTCCAAGCGCATTGATTCTCTTATAGTGATTATAAACTGCAACGGAAAGCGTCTTCTTTGCTCTATCCTGACCAACTACGTAATCCGATAGATACTCAAAAATCTCCTTTGGCTTTGGAAGCTCATCAAAAGATATATTTGAATCTCCAGCGAAGACATCTTCCATTGGCATTTCATCTATCAATTCCGAACACATTTGTATACACTCATCACAAATGTATACTCCTGGTCCTGCTACTAAGCGTCTTACTTCACTCTGTGGCTTACCACAGAACGAGCAATGCAATTCGCCATTCTGTTCGTTTTTCTCTGTCATCTTTGTTCCTTACTATCTCCTTATAACCTCATCAACAAGGCCGTATTGCTTTGCCTCATCAGCGGTCATAAAATTATCCCTATCTGTGTCTTCCTCTACTTTCTCGAAGCTCTGACCTGTGTTTTCGCTAAGAATATTGTTTAGCTTAATCTTGGTCTTAGTTATCCAATCCGCATGGATTCTGATATCGCTTGCCTGACCTCTGGCTCCTCCAAGAGGTTGGTGTATCATAATCTCTGCATTTGGAAGGGCGAAACGCTTTCCCTTTGCTCCTGAAGAAAGAAGTACAGCTCCCATACTTGCAGCTAACCCAACACAAATTGTTGAAACATCTGCCTTAATATAGTTCATGGTATCGAGTATAGCAAGTCCTGCTGTGACTGAACCACCTGGCGAGTTAATATAAAGGTTGATATCCTTTTCGCTATCTTCAGCATCGAGAAAGAGTAGTTGTGCTACTACAAGGTTAGCAACATGATCATCTATCTCGTCTCCGAGAAAGATGATTCTGTCCTTTAGCATTCTTGAGTATATATCGTAGCTTCTCTCGCCTCTACTTGTCTGTTCAATAACATAAGGTATCATTGCCATTCTTATTTATCCCTTCCTTCTTCGGACTTCTCTTCAGCATTCTTTGCCTCTAGGTCTTTTGCCTTAACCAAAGTGATCTTAGCTTCGTTGTAAAGCATATCCATAACCTTTGTCAAAGCGATGTCCTTACGGAAGAATGCTAGATTCTCTTCTCCAAGCATCTTCTTGATGTTCTCTGGATCTGTGTTATATGCTTCAGACATTCTCTGTAGCTCTTTATCTAGATCCTCGTCTGTAACTTCTACATTCTCAACGTCTCCGATAGATCTTAGAACTATTCTTGTAGCAACACGCTTCTCAGCCTCTGGCTTAATCTCATTACGGAAATCATCTAGAGTTGAACCTGTGAACTGTAGGTACTGCTGAATGTTTAGTCCCTGGTATCTCATCTGCTGCTCAAGTTCCTGGATCATTCTATCCATCTCGTCAGCTACCATTGTTGCAGGAGCCTCAATCTTGTTGTTCTCATATACCTGAGCGATTACCTTATCCTTAGCTTCGTTCTCGCACTGTAGCTTAACTGACTCTAGGATTCTTGCTCTTGCATCATCTCTAAGCTCAGCAAGTGTATCAAACTCGCTTACATCCTTAGCAAATTCATCATCAAGCTCTGGTAGTTCCTCAAACTTAACTTCGTGAACTGTGCACTTGAATGTTGCTTCCTTACCAGCAAGCTCCTTAGCCTGATACTCTTCAGGGAATGTAACGACTACATCCTTAGATTCTCCAGCCTTAACACCAATTAACTGCTCTTCAAATCCTGGAATGAACATTCCTGATCCAATCTTTAGTTCTTGGTTCTCAGCTGTTCCTCCCTGGAACTGCTCATCACCAACGAATCCAGCGTAGTCAAGAATTACTGTATCTCCATTCTCAACAGGTCTATCTGCTACAACCATACGTGAGTTTCTCTTACGCATAGCTTCGATATCTCTGTCAACGTCCTCTTCTGTAACCTCAGGGTCAACCTGTTCTACTTCAATTCCCTTGTAGTCCTTAACCTCAACTACTGGATAAACAGCAACATCGATTGTAACTGTTAGAGGCTTACCCTTACCAATCTCGCTGAAATCAGCCTGTGGTGAATCGATTACCTCTAGGTCAAGCTCATTAAGTGCTTCTGGATAAGCTGTCTGGAATAGGTTGTTGATTGCATCCTCAAAGAATACTCCCTCTCCAAAGTGCTTTTCAATAATGCTACGTGGAGCCTTACCCTTTCTAAATCCATCGATATTGAACTTATCCTTGCTATCCTGATATGCTTTTAAAACAGCTGCTTCAAATTCCTCTGCTGTGAAGTCCATAGTGAATTTTGCTCTGTTGTTTTCCTTTGAAATTAATGTTGCTTTCATTTAAGTGCGTCCTCCAATATTACCATCATTATTATCTTATAATATTTAACTAATTTAGCATTTTATTTTATCACTTATGCGCCATAAAGTAAAGGTTTATAAGCCATTTCACTCAATTATACCCTATTTTTGTCGACTAAATCCAAGCCTTGCTTGAATTTACTATGATTTTCTGGTGAAATTTTGAATTTATTTGATATATATTCCCCTAATTCCTTAAGTTCATCGTTTGAACCCGAAAAAAGTTCTATTTCTAATTCATTAATTTGCTTAGTTTTGCCCCTGCAGCTTATATTTCCATTATCTACAGAAAGCTCAAAAATTCCTGTACCCGTATCCAGTCTCACAGCCCTTCTCACAAAGCTCATTTCCATCATCAAAACAAGTTCCTTATCTAGGACCGCAGACTCAAGCTTCTCATAAATATCGCTTTCCGAAAATACGCAGATATTTGGATTGTCAAAATGTCCTCTATCACTAAGTGGTACATTTATCTCCTCACGTGCGTGAAGTCCATCTATACTCACTCCGTCCCACTTGAGCGTAGCCATTAGCTTATCACCCTCTTCCCTGACCCTAAATACCATTCCTTTTGAACTAAGGCTAGCATCTTCGGTATCAAAGTAAGCAGCATGCATCTTGATAGACTTCTCTGATCCAGGATCTGTCATAGCAAATATCCTTGCGTCGCTAAATATGGCTTCAGCCTCTGACACATCGTTAAGTCTGTATTTCAATTCTATTTCCATAGTAATCACTCCAAATCTACATCTAGCACATACATCATGTGCCAAATTACTTATATCAGTGGATACCCTAAACATGTTATAATAAATCAAAACGAGTAATTGTTTAGGAGTTAAATATGAATTTAAACGAATATATCGATCACACCATTCTTTCCGCTGATGCAACAAGCATCAAAGTCAGCGAACTGTGCGATCAAGCCAAAAAATATGATTTCTACTGCGTATGTGTAAATCCTTGCTATATAACCCTAGCAAAACAGTCACTTGAAGGCAGTAATGTAAAGATTGCTACAGTAGTAGGCTTTCCTCTAGGAATGACCACTAGTAACAATAAGCTTGCAGAATGTATAGAAGCCATAGAAAATGGCGCATCCGAAATCGATATGGTCATAAATATCGGTGAATTAAAGGCTAGTAACTACGATTATGTAAGTAAAGAAATTTACATACTTGCAAAAGCATGCCACGAAAAATCTGCCATACTCAAGGTTATCATTGAAACTGCCCTACTTACAGAAGATGAAATCATCAAAGTCAGCGAAATCTGTTGCGAAAATAACGCAGACTTTATAAAAACATCAACTGGTTTTTCAACAAGAGGCGCAAATATACACGACATAGAAATAATCAAGGAAACCATCTTGCGTTTAGGCAAGAACCTAAAGATTAAAGCCTCTGGCGGAATTAGAGACCTAGACTTTGCCCTTGCTCTAATAGATGCTGGTGCAGATAGACTAGGCACTAGCAGTGGTGTCAAAATCATACAAGAATATAGAGCAAGACAGTAAACTATATAAGCTTAATCATAACCACCCTTCAAAAGGGTGGTTTGCTCTAGGGCTATAAGCCCAATA
>ERZ772960.1063-NODE-1063-length-22809-cov-17.757845_pt1 | contig 22809 bp, 24 predicted proteins | sample MGYA00580678_ERZ772960 | MGnify/ENA primary metagenome ERZ772960 (study PRJEB29015, sample SAMEA2737930) | human oral metagenome | biome: human oral; feature: human-associated habitat; material: dental | place: China | collected 2059 ... | reverse complement strand
AGTTATAAAGACCTTGGAGAGGGTCTCTAAAAACTACTACTATATAATACGAGGATTTTATTGATGAATATACAAATTTTTGGAACAAAAAAATGCAATGATACCAAAAAGGCCGAACGCTTTTTCAAAGAAAGAGGAATCAAGTATCAATTTATTGACATGAAAGAAAAGGGAATAAGCAGGGGCGAATTCAACAGTGTCGCTCAAGCCAATGGCGGTCTTCAAAATATGATTAACTGGGATGGCAAGGACAAGGACTTACTCGCACTCATGCAACACATCTGCGACGAGGACAAACTCGAAAAAGTATTAGAAAATCCACAGGTCATCCAAACTCCGGTTGTGCGAAATGGAAAGCAATCCACTCTCGGCTACCAGCCAGAAATATGGAAAACTTGGAGCTAGCTAATACTGCTGTACAAAAAAGACGCTGCCCTTTGACAGCGCCTTTTTATATCCTTTCCACACTAAATGTCTGATAGGGAATCGTAATCCCTGCCTTTAAAAATTCAGAAACCAATCTCTGGCGAACATTACTACATGCCTCAAAACTATCATTTAAATCCTTTGACCAAATCGTAAACTTAAGCAACATACCATTAGCTGTAATTGCACTCACCAAGACCTTGGTCTTTTGATTGTTCAAAATTCTTGGATCTTCATCACAAATCTTTTGAATAATCTTTCTCGCTTCTTCCACATCGGTATCATAGCCAACTTCAATCTCAATATAATTTCCCACATCCTCGACAAAGTTAGTGTTGACAATGACGGAACTGTCCGCAAGACTATTGGGCACAATATAGCTCTGTCCATCAAATTGTTCTATAAAAATATGTCGAACGGTCATATCCCTGACAATTCCTTCCGCAATCACATTTCCACCGGACATAATTTTTACCTTTTGCCCAATCTCACATGGTTTTGTCGCAGAAATAAAAAAGCCCGAAATCACATTGCCAAGGGCTTGCTGGGCAGCAAAAGTGGCCACCGCAATAATCAAAGAACCACTCTGCAATAAACTGGTACTAATGGTTCTGGCAATTTCAAATTGTGACAATGCAGCATATACACCAATAACAATAATAATAAAGGTCAAAACACTCTTAATAAACTTTTGATACAGCTTCTCTCTCCTTGCGATAAAGCGGTTAAAAAAGTGATTGACAAGCACAACAATCAATCCTGTAACTGCTAAAATCACAACAACCTGTATAATCACTGAGATATCTTTCATCTTCGTTTCTCTTTCATTTTTTGTTTTTATTATAATGCTTCAGATTTTATATGCAAGCTTTTCTACTCTTTAAATAAAATTTGTGCTATACTTCAAACAAATCATCGACTTGGAGGTTATACTATGGAATATCGCAAATTTGGCAATGACTATATTGTACGAATTGCAAAAGGTGAAGAAATTCTTGCCACCCTCTCACAACTTTGTGAAAAGGAAGAAATCAAACTTGGTACAGTCATAGGTATTGGTGCTGTAAACAAAGTTACCTTGGGTGTATTTAATTCTGTGGATAAAAAATATGAATCCACCACCTACACTGGTGACATGGAAATTTCATCCTGCACAGGAAATATTAGTACCATGGACGGAAAACCTTATCTACACATTCATATGGTTGTCGGCAATACGACAAAAAATCTTTGCTATGCCGGACATCTCAACAATGGTCTCATCAGCTTGACGGGTGAATTTTACATTCACAAAATTGATGGCTGTGTAGACCGAGAATTTTCCGGAGAAATTGGATTGAATCTATATAAGTTTAACTAACCACCTAGGGGAGAGAATCAAGACATATCTTGAATTCTCTCCCCTAATTAAAACCTACTTTGCAAGTAGCATGCGATCATTTGAAAACTGACCGCCACTGGCTTCTTCAAATTTCTTTAATAAATCTTCTACTCGAAGTTTTTTCTTTTCTTCTCCTGATACATCATAGATAATATGTCCCTCATGCATCATAATCAAGCGATTACCAAGAGCAATGGCATCATGCATATTGTGGGTAATCATGAGTGCAGTGAGATTTTGCTCCCTCACAAATTCCTCGGTCAAATCCAACACTTTCTTCGCTGTCTTTGGATCCAGTGCCGCCGTGTGCTCATCGAGCAATAAAATTTTTGGCTTTACCAGTGTAGACATGAGCAGAGTGAGGGCCTGTCGCTGACCTCCAGATAAAAGTCCAACCTTTGAAGTCATTCTTGTATGAAGACCAAGGCCTAGCTTTTCTAACATCTCCTTGTAGTATTCCTTCTCCGATTGCTTCAATCCCCAGTGAAGTGTCCTCGCTCTTCCCCTTCGAAAAGCAAGTGCAAGGTTTTCCTGAATTTCAAGCCCCGCCGCTGTTCCCATCATTGGATCTTGAAACACTCTTCCAATATACTTCGCCCTCTGATGCTCTGGCATCCTTGAAATATTGACTCCATCAATTTCAATCGTCCCTGCGTCTATCGGATAGACACCTGCAATCATATTGAGCATAGTCGATTTTCCAGCTCCATTTCCACCAATCACCGTCGCAAAATCCCCTGGCAAAAGATGAAGATTTAAATGTTGCAATGCCTTCTTTTCATTGACTGTACCCTTATTAAAGGTTTTGCTGACATTTTTAATCGTTAACATCTACTCTCCCCCTTCCCCAGCTGAATGATAATCCTTTTTCTGACGATATTTTTTGCTGAGCACAGGGAAGGACAATGCCACTGCAACGATAACGGCCGAGAGCACCTTCATGTAGTCAGAATCCAGTCCCATTTGCAGTACAATGGCACGAATAATAAAGTAGACTACAGATCCAATGACTGCTGCACCCAACTTTGCATAGAATGGCTTGACCCATCCAAGCAACACTTCACCAATAACAATGGCTGCAAGACCAATGACAATGGCTCCTGTGCCCATATTGATGTCCGCATATCCCTGGCTTTGACAAACTAAAGCACCAGCAAGAGCAACTAAACCATTGCTAATCATCAAAGCAATTAACTTCATTGTCTTTGCATTGATGCCCAGTGCTCGCACCATTGCCTCATTATTTCCCGTTGCACGGAGTGCACTGCCCATCTCTGTTCCAAAGAACCAATAAAGTAGTGCGATGATCACAATAACAATGATAATTCCGAGAACTAAGGCCACCTGTGACTTTTTCATTCCTGTCATCGAAGCCACTATAGAAAAGATATTGCCCAACTTTGGCAGTGTAATATTGCTTCGCTTATGTGCAATACGCAAATTAATCGACCACAGAGAAATCTGTGTCAAAATTCCCGCCAAAATTGCTGGGATTTCAAATATTGTATGTAAAATTCCTGTGACAGCACCCGCAATCAATCCACCTAAAATTGCACAAATCAAAACCAATATTGGATTAATTTTTCCATCTGAAATTAAAATCGCACAAATAAATCCACCGAGTGTAAAACTTCCATCAACGGTCATATCAGGAATATCGAGTAACTTAAATGTAATATATACACCCAGTACCATAATTCCCCACAACACACCCTGGGATATTGCACCTAAAAATGCACCGAGCATTTCTTTCTTCCTTTCCTAAACCTATTTTTGAATGGATGAGACATCAATTCCAAGCTCCTTGGCCACATCTTGATTGACACTCAACTCGCACTTTTCAAGTGGAAGGTATTCGATTGGCATATCCTTTGGATTCTTCCCATCCTTTAAAATCTCCACAGCCTGTTCACCGGCCATATGACCAAGTTGATAGTAGTCAATGCCATAGGTTGCCAAAGCTCCCGCATCTACATGTCCTTTTTCTGCACCAATAATTGGAATCTTGTGCTCTGTGGCCACCATCGCAATGGTTGCCATTCCCGCTGCAATCATATTGTCAGTTGGAGTGTAAATAACATCGACCTTTCCCACCATAGATTCCACAACCGATTGAATCTCGTTTGAATTGGATACTGTATATTCTGTCGCCTCTAAGCCCTGTTCCTTCGCCGCATCCATCGCAAGCTTTGCCTGCAACTTGGAGTTTGACTCCGCAGAGCTATACAAAATTCCTACTCGCTTTGCACTAGGAAGAATTTTTTTAATAAGTTCAATTTGCTCCTTTACTGGAGTCAAATCGCTTGTACCTGTAATATTTCCGCCTGGCTTTTCATTTGATGCCACAAGTTTTGCATCTGCTGGGTCAGTTACCGCTGTCAAAACAATGGGAATATCCTCTGTCGCACCAGCTAATGCCTGAACCGCTGGTGTGGCAATGCCAAGCAATAAATCATCCTTGTCATTGACAAACTTTGTTGCAATGGTCTGGCAAGCTGACTGATCTCCACCTGCATTTTGCTGGTCGATTTGATATTTTATCCCCGACTCATCTAGTGCGGCCACAAATCCCTTATTGGCCTGATCAAGTGCTGTATGTTGCACAAGCTGTAACACCCCAATTTTATAAGTTTTGTCCCCATTTTCTGAAGCTGACTTTTCACTGGTCGCTGTCGTTTCTTTTGAAGAACTTGTGGCTGTGTTTTTTCCACCACAGGCCACTAGACCAAGCACCATAGATGCTGCAATCACTGCTGCAAAGATTTTCTTTTTCATCTCTTTTCCTATTCTTTCTATTAAAATTATATTTGCACATTCGCTTTTTCTATCTTACAACGCCAACTTTGTTGCGTCAATACCCTAAAGTTTTGCCTTTTCGCCAATATGTGCACTTGCCAAAATCATAACAGAATGTTATGCTAGCACTGACGACAGTTCATTTGTACCCTCCTGTCGAAAAACAAAACCGGGACTTTAACTTTGTTGTTATAGTCCCACCTGATGTGGGACTATTTTTATTTTAATTTGGAGAAGAAAATGTATTATTTAAAGACAGAACATCATTTTGATGCCGCTCACTTTCTCTATGGATATAATGGAAAGTGCAAAAATATTCACGGCCACCACTGGAGAGTGGTCGCCCAAATCCAGTGCAATGACCTGAGCACACAAAAGCAAACCCGTGGTATGCTCATTGACTTTGGCGATTTGAAAGCTGCGGTTCGCACACTCTGCAATTCCTTCGACCACGCCCTCATCTATGAGAAAGGTTCACTAAAGGAAAATACTCTGCAGGCACTTCGTGACGAAGATTTTCATTTAATTGAAATTGATTTTCGCCCAACAGCAGAAAACTTCGCTCGCTACATCTTTATGGCACTCAAGGATCAAGGGCTTCCTATGCACCGCATCGAAGTCTATGAAACTCCAACTAATTGTGCCATCTACGAGGAATAGAGGAATGGCCATGAAAGTTGTCGAAAAATTTATCAGCATCAATGGCGAGGGACAGCGTGCTGGAGAACTTGCCGTCTTTATCCGGTTTCAGGGATGCAATCTTCGCTGTAGCTACTGCGACACGATGTGGGCCAATGAAGCGGATTGCCCCTACACTGATGAAAGTACCAAAGAAATTGTAAACTTTGTACTACAAAGCCAAATAAAAAATGTCACCCTCACTGGTGGGGAACCTCTATTACAGCCAGAGATGAAAAATTTATTGATGGAATTTGCAAAGCATCCTCAGATCCGTGTGGAGATTGAGACCAATGGTGCCATTGACCTCAAGTCCTTTACTGCGATAAGTTTTCGTCCATCCTTTACCATGGACTACAAGTTGCCCTCAAGTCTCTATGAATCAAAGATGCACCTAGAAAACTTTGCCCATCTCAATGACCAAGACACGGTCAAATTTGTGGCTGGCTCAAAGGAGGACTTAGATGTCGCCCTTGATATCATCCAAAAATACGACTTGACGCACCGCTGCAAAGTGTATTTCAGTCCAATCTTTGGAAAAATTGAGCCTGTAGAAATGGTCAATTTTATGATTGCCCACCAATTAAATGATGTCCGCCTACAAATCCAGATGCACAAGGTGATCTGGGATCCCGACCAGAAAGGAGTTTAAAATGATTGATACCAAAGCAATCGAAGAACATATTCGAGGCATTTTAATTGCCCTAGGCGACGATCCCCATCGCGAAGGTCTAGTGGATACCCCAAAGAGGGTGGCCAAAATGTATGAAGAAGTCTTTGCGGGAATGAATTACACCAATCACGAAATTGCCCAAATGTTTAATACCACCTTTGAAGAAGATTCTGATGACGAAGACTTACCTAATGATTTGCCTAATGCTAGGCATGTTGTTGTGATGAAGGATATTGATTTATTTTCCTATTGTGAACACCACATGGCCTTGATGTATGATATGAAGGCCACTGTTGCCTACATCCCCGGAAAGCGAGTGATCGGTCTTTCCAAAATTGCCAGAGTCTGCGATATGGTTGGCAGACGATTGCAACTTCAAGAGCGTATCGGAAGAGATATTGCCGACATTATTTGTGAAATCACCCAAAGTAGTGATGTCGCTGTTCTTCTTGAGGGACACCATAGCTGTGTCTCTGCCCGTGGAATTAAGAAAAACAACACCAAAACCTTCACTGCTGAACTTCGAGGTCGCTTTCAGACAGACCAAAGTCTACAGTTTTATCTCAAATAAAAATTAAATGAAGGAGTTATTTATGAAAGCACTTGTCCTCTTTAGTGGTGGTCTTGATTCCACCACTGCTCTTGCACTCTCCATATCAAAATATGGTGCCCCCAATGTCCTTGCCCTCTCCATTTCCTATGGTCAAAAACATGCAAAGGAAATTGAGGCAGCCATTGCCATTACTAAGCACTACCAAGTTGAGCATCTCTTTCTCGACTTAGAGGAAATTTTTGCTTACAGCGACTGCTCCCTTCTCTCTCACTCTGGGGGAGAGATTCCAGAAAAAAGCTACGCCGAACAAATCAAACAGACAAAGGAAGAAAAACCAGTCAGCACCTATGTTCCCTTTCGCAATGGACTCTTTCTTTCCTCCGCTGCAAGCTTAGCCATCAGCAAGGGCTGTTCCATCATCTACTACGGGGCACATGCCGATGATGCAGCAGGATTTGCCTATCCCGACTGCTCTCCTGTATTCAATGAGGCGATGAATTCGGCTATCTGGGAAGGCTCTGGTCACCAATTAAAAATTGAGGCACCATTTGTTCACAGCACAAAGGCAGACATTGTAAAAATCGGACTTGATTTGGATGTTCCCTATGAACTCACTTGGTCTTGTTATGAAGGAGGGGATAAACCCTGTGGAAAATGTGGAACTTGTATTGACCGCGCTGCAGCCTTTGCAGCCAATGGCATCAAAGATCCCGCACAATAAAGAAAGGAAAAGCAATGAGAGAAAATGAGAATTTAACTAAGCTTGGCAGTGCCAAGACAACCTACAGTATGGACTATGATCCTTCTGTGCTAGAAAGCTTTAACAATAAGCATCCCCAAAACGATTACTTTGTCAAGTTCAACTGCCCTGAATTTACCAGTCTCTGCCCAATCACAGGTCAACCCGACTTTGCCAATATCATCATCTCCTATGTGCCTGATCAAAAGCTTGTAGAGAGCAAGTCATTGAAGTTATATCTATTTTCCTTCAGAAATCACGGCGACTTCCACGAAGATGTAGTCAATATTATTATGAAGGACTTAATTCAATTGATGGATCCAAAGTACATTGAAGTATGGGGAAAATTTCTCCCCCGTGGAGGACTCTCCATTGATCCATATTGCAACTATGGAAAGAAGGGTACGATTTGGGAAAAGGCCGCAACTGACCGCCTCCTCCAGCATGACCTCTACCCTGAAAAAGTGGACAATCGATAAATTATTGATAGAGCAATGTAGAGGAGCCAATCCGGCTCCTCTACATGATAGACTAGGAGAGAGTAAATAAATACAGAACTAAAATAACTTATGCATTACGACATAAAAAGGCCAGAGCCGCCGCCATAAAAATTAGTAAAATAACCATGATCAACATATACATAACCCCCTTCGGCATACTCTCCCCAATATTCCTTTGGACATCTTCGGCATCTTCTTTGTTGCCTTCTAGCATATGGTATTCTTTTGCAATTTGCATTGCTCGGTCATAATTTGTTTCACTGACATAGATGTCGTTCTCTATAGAACTCCCACCGTATATTTCCATGATACCACTTTTTTTGTAAGATGCAATTCCATTTTCCTTCAATAAATCTACAATACACTGTGCATCCAAGGAATTGTTGACTGAACAAAGTCGGACTTCTCTATCTTCTTCCATCATTTTCCCTCCTTATATGTAAAAAAGCCCCCGATTTCTCGAAGGTTTTTGATCAACTCACGATTTAGATAAAATCCGGAATTTCATTGTTCTGTACAATCTGCTCATAAGTCTGAGGTTTTACCATCCAAGCACTCTTTCCGCCCTTGACAAGAACAACACCTGGAATTGGATTATTATTGTAATTGGATGCCATGACATAGCCATAGGCACCTGTTGAATAGGTCGCAAAAATATCGCCCATCTTCACGCTCTTTGGCACCATAATGTCCGTCATAATAATATCTCCAGACTCACAATACTTTCCACAAATGCTGACTTTGTCATTCTTTGGCTCCTGTGCTCTATTGGCCACAATACCTTCATACTCTGCCTGATAGAGTGCCACACGAATATTATCTCCCATACCTCCATCGACAGAAACATACTTGCGAATGCCAGGAATTTCCTTAATCTGTCCGATGGTATACAATGTAATTCCTGCCTCTGCAACAATGGATCTTCCTGGCTCAATCACAGCCTCGGGTCTCTCAATCCCAATCGCCTTTGATCTCTTTTCCAATAACTCCATCATCGGATCCAAGAAAAAGCTGTATGGCTTTCTCTCCTCCGTTGTGTACTCTGCACCATATCCACCACCAAAGTTTACTTCCTTTACATCTGCATTAAACTCCGTTTTAATGAGTGCAGCCCAATCCATCAAAACATCAAGTGCCTTTAAAAAGGCATCATTTTCAAAGAGCTGTGAACCGATATGCATATGAAGACCCATAAACTCTAAGTACTCACTGTCCAAAATCTGCTTTACGATTGGCAAAAAGATTTCCTTTTCTAGCGGAATGCCAAATTTAGAATCCTTCTTTCCTGTGACAATAAAGTCATGTGTGCTCGCAGCAATACCTGGGGTGATACGAATCATAATATTCATCTTCTTTTTGTACTTTTTGCAGGATTCAATAATGAATGGGAGCTCCTGCAATCCGTCCACAATCATCCGACCCACACCATACTCTACAGCGGCATCAATTTCCTTTGGCAACTTATTGTTTCCATTAAATTCCACATGCTCTGCTGGAAAGCCTGCCTGCTTTGCTGCATAGATCTCTCCACCAGAGACCACATCGATGCAAACTCCTGCCTTCTTTAAAATGGCATACATCCCCTCTGTGCAAAAGGCCTTTGATGCATAGGCAATTCTTGTCCTTGGATACTTATTGATAAATTGCTCCTTCAATTCATTGATACGCTCCTCAATGCCATTTTGTGACATCACATAAATAGGAGTACCATATTTTTTCGCAAGTTCTGTTGTGTCACAACCATCAAAGTACAATTTATTATTCTTGATTTCTCTTAAATTACTCATTCTTCATCTCACTTTCTCTATATCATTCAGAGATGATTATAACATAGAATTTTTCATTTTTGCAAAATAAGTTGACTTTTCCCATTTGTGCGATATAAAATTGTGAAATCAACAGAAGTTTGAGGAGGAAATCAATGATTGACAAAATTCATAGCCACAGAAATATTATCGGTTTTGATGAAAACGGAGTTCCAACCGTTACACTAAAAGCATCCGAGCACAGTGCAGAAGATATCGACGCTCAATATCGTGCTGTCGCTGAGGGAAAGACCGATGAACATGGACATACACATGAGCACGAACATCACCACGATTTAGATGAGGATGATGACGCATTTATTCGAGATTATATGAATGCAGTCAGTGCTTACCGAAAGACTTTTCCATCAAAGCAGGAGGTTCTTGACAAGACACCAGATCCTGCCATTCGAGATATGATCCTTCGCTCTGAGCAACTTGGCATTGATACCGCATTTGATCGCTTTGACAAGCAGCAGCCACAATGTAACTTTGGTCTTGCTGGCATTTGCTGTAAGATCTGTAATATGGGACCTTGCCGTGTGACCGCCAAGGGAAAGAAAGGGGTCTGCGGTGCGAATGCTGACTTAATTGTTGCCCGCAACTTGCTTCGTGCTGCAGCCGCAGGTGCATCTCAGCATGGTATGCACGCCAGAGAACTAATGATCGAATTGATGTACGCAGCTAAGGGAAAACTCGATGCACCACTTCTTGGTGAACAGAAAATTTTAACTACAGCAAAGAACTTCGGTATTCCAACTGAGGGAAGAAGCGTCAATGATGTTGCCTATGATTTAGCGAAAGAGCTTTTGGAAGATCTCTCAAGCTATGACCCAGAGCACGAGTACAAGGTACTTTACAAATGTGCCCCTGCTGACCGTGTAAAAGTTTGGAAGGATCTCGATTTAATTCCAATTAGTGCCTACCATGAGGTATTTGAAGCTTATCACAAGACGGCCGTTGGAACAGATGGCGATTGGAAGAGTGTTATGGAACAATTCCTTCGCTGTGGACTCGCCTTTACCTTTACAGGCGTTGTCAGTGCTTCTATTGCCACAGATTCTCTCTTTGGTGTTGGAGACCGTGTGACTTCAAAGGTAAACCTTGGTGCTCTCGAAAAGGGCTATGTCAATATTGCAGTGCATGGACACTATCCATTGATGGTCAAGGAAATTGTACAACTTGGTCAGACACCAGAAATTATTGAACTTGCAAAGTCCAAGGGAGCAAAGGGTATTCGCTTTTATGGCATTTGTTGTAGCGGTCTTTCTGCAATGTATCGCTACAATGGTGTAATTCCACTTTCCAACGCTGTGTCTGCAGAATTAGTTATTATGACTGGTGCACTTGACTTGTGGGTAGCCGATGTTCAAGATGTCTATCCAGCTATTATGGATGTTGCAAAATGCTACAACACAACGGTGGTAACAACAAGTTCATCCGCTCGCCTTCCAGGTGCAGAGCGATTTGAAATTGACCGTCTCCACAGCAATATCGGAGAAGTGAAGGAACTTGCCAGAAAAATTCTCCTTCGTGGTATTGAAAGTTTTGAAGCAAGAAAGGGAACTCCAGTCCATATTCCACCATATGAAGTCACTGCTGAGGTTGGTTTCTCTGTTGAGTACCTTTGTAAAAAGTATGGAAGCTTTGCACCAATTGCTCAAGCCATCAAGGAAGGTAAGATTTTAGGTATTGTCAACATGGTTGGTTGCAACAACCCTAAAGTTCCATTTGAGCGCTGCATTGTAGATGTCGCAGATAAGCTTTTAGAAAATAATGTCATTATCCTCTCCAATGGCTGTGCATCCTATCCTTTGATGAAACTTGGATTCTGTGAAAAAGGAGCCAGCAGCAAGGCAGGAAAGGAACTACAAGAATTCTTAGGCGATGACCTTCCACCAGTATGGCATGTAGGTGAGTGTATCGACAATACAAGATCATCAGGTATTATGAATGGTATTGCCTCTGCACTCGGTCTCACCATCAATGATATGCCATTTGCCTTCTCCTCCCCTGAGTGGAGCAATGAAAAAGGCATTGATGCAGCCCTTGGTTTCCGTCTCCTTGGTGTTTCCTCCTACCACTGCGTAGAGGCTCCAATCTTTGGTTCAAAGAACATTATCGAGTTCTTAAAAGAAGGAACAATAGAAACTCTCGGTTCTCGCATGGTCGTCAATGTTGATCCTAAGCAACTTGCACAGCAGATCATTGACGATATGAAAGAAAAGAGAAAGAAACTCGGCTGGGATAAGTAAAAATACAATGGGCGTTGAAACAACATTTCATTTGTTTCAACGCCCATAATGATTTTATAAACTATTATCTCTTTCCAAAGACCTGTACCCAGTAGGTATGTCCATTTCTCTCATAAAAACCTACACCAATCGAATCGTAGTCTCCCAAAATATTTGCCTTGTGACCTGTAGAGTTCATCCACATATTCATTGGAAATTCTGCCGTTGTTCCACCTGATGCAATATTTTCTGCCTCTGCCATAAAACCACTTGGAAAAGCAGTATAACACCAACTGCCGTCTGGTCTTCTGTGTGAAAATGTAGTGGCCAATTCTTCGGCACGAATATCAGCTGTTCTTGTCAATCCATCGTCCTTTTGTATTGGGCTACGTCCAACCCTTGCCCTTTCCTGGTTGACCAAAGCAATCACTGCATTTTCTTTGTCCTCAGCTGAAAGATTGTTCTGCGTTGGCACTGCTGTTGTCTGTCTTGTCGTTGGCTGTGTCGGTGCTACTGTCTGTATTGTGGTCGGTTGTGTTGGCACTGTCTGTCTTGCTGTTGGCTGTGTTGGTGCCGTTGTCTGCCTTACCGTTGGCTGTGTCGGTGTTACTGTCTGTGTTGTGCTTCCTGAACCACCTCTTGATCGATTTGACTTTCTTGAGCCTCTGGATGATCTGCCACCTGATGAACCGCCTGAACTGCTACCACCACTGGATCGATAAGTCTTTACAATGCTCGTCGTCCTTGTGGTTGTCTGTGGTCTTCCACTTGGCTGATACGCTCCACTCGCATCTACATAATAGCCATCAGGTGTGTAAGTATTGGCATCCATTCGACCGCCCCTTGCTGGATTTAAAAAATACCAATTTCCATTCACCTTCACCCATCCCACAAGCATATTTCCATTGGTCTGATCGAGATAATACCAACTTCCACCTTCATATAACCAACCTGTCTTCATATAACCCGAACCATCCATATAGTACCAGACATTGCTCAGATTTAACCAAGTTGACTTTGCATAGGAAGTATTGGAAAATTGATACCACCAACCAACTTGATCTCTCTTCCAACCTCCACTGGCTGCAAAAGTCGGCACAGCCATCGCCAACATACTTGTTGCCAGTGCTGCTCCAAAAAATAATTTTTTCCTCATAAGTACTCCTTTCTCAAACCAACAATGTACTAACCTATGTTTTTATTTTAGCACAATATCAGAGTTTTTCAAACTATAAAAAGACCCCACAGCTCAAATCAATTGAACTTGTGGGATCTTTTGCTACTTGGCCTTGGACAATGCATCGGTCACTGCATCGATCAAGCCCTTTGAACTATAGGTTGAGCCACTGACCGTGTCGACATCTGGCGATTGTTTTTCTATAATTGCAGGAAGAACGCACTTTTCTGCATCATTACAGTATTCTTCGTCGTCCACTTCCTTGGTGACTTCAATATTTTTAATTTTTCCACCCTCAACAGTTACACGAACTTCAATATTTCCATTGTTGCCCATGCCCTTGCCCTCATAAGAGCCATCCTTATATCCGCTGGATTCCTTTGCCTGTGTCGCCTCCGTTTGATTGGTCTGGTTGACCTTTTGTGCAGAAAACAGTCCACTACAACTGTAGGCCGCCAGCAAAATAATGCCACATATCAGTGCGATATATCTCATTTTCTTTGCTGGATACTTCTTTATTCGCAATACCAAGTAGGCGATATAGATGATTGCATAGATAAGCACATCAAAGATATAACTTACCTTTCCCATGCGAATTGGTCCAGAAAAGATCATGACAATATGAGCAAACAAAAGCCCATAAAAAATATAGGACAAGCTCTGCAACTTCTTCCAGAACTTTGGTTTCATCTTCTTTCGAACAGACTTAAAGGATGTCACGGTCAATGGAATCAAAAGAAGAATCATTATCAAGGAAAAGCAAGTCGCTATAACCTGATATGGCAACATCTTTGCCCCTGTAAAGAGCAACACAAAGTACTTCTTTCCATAGGAAAAATTATGGATAATCGTAAGAAGCGAAGCACAAATGGCCATCTGTGCACGCATCTTCATTGTCACCGTCTTTATTTCACCCTTGGGCCATACCGACGCAACCATTACCCATATAAACAAGGCTCCAGCCAACACGCCTCTTTGTAAAATTTGTACAAAGAAATAGCTAAGTGGTGCAGGTAAGCTCTTGCTTGGCACAAGCACAGAGACAAGGGCCAAGACAATACTTCCAATGTAGAGACCGACATCTGGGTTTTTGGTCTTTTTACTCAAAAACCAAAATAATGCCAGCACTACAATCATACCGCAAATTAATTTCACTTACTTATTCACCTCAAATGTAAAATCTGGGTAACCATCAGCCTTCAGTGTGACTGTATTCTTTCCACTTGCAAAGATTGGCTTTTCACCATCATCACCTTTTGTCGCTGCATCTAACTTCACACTGCCATCCTCATTAAAGGCATTCTTTCCAAAGCTTCTTCCCTTGCCGCCCTTATATTCGGTGTCATTGACCTTTGCAGAATTGATACCATTCAAATACATCTTTGCATCAATCTTTTGAGCATTGTCAGCAATCACAATGGCGTTGTTCTCAAACTTGATGTCGCCCTCTTTTAATCCTGAATCAACCGTTACCGTCATCGAAAGGTCATTATAAGTATCACTGGAGAAAATCAATTGATACTTTCCAGGACCAGCCTCCTTTGGCAATACCACTACACCATCTGTACTTGTATCGGCTGTCCACTTGACATTAGAATTCTTATAGACAATGCGAGATAGCTTATACTTTGTATCAGCTGTCTCCAACTTATAGTTGATCTTTGTACCATCGGCAGCATAATTTACTTTTTCATCTCCAGTGAGCTTATAGCCATCTGGTGCCTTCTTAGTCACATATAAAGAAGTATCCACTTCGATGTCATCGGCATCAGCCAAAAGATAGGTAATCTTTTTAATGGTCTTTCCTTGCATATCAGCATAGCGCAAGTAGTCAACATCATTGCCATGATTTTCCTTAAAGGCCTCTACAGCAAATGCCAACTCCACAGGCTTTACCCAAATATTCTCCAAATGCTCCAATCCATATTTCTTTCCGTCATCTGTCTCAAGCAAAACACCTTGTACATTCTTGATATCTAATTGAATATCCGACAAGTCAATTTGATAATTGCCATACTTTGAAGTTGATGTAATTTCAGCCTTTGCCTTATCATCTTTTGTCACATTTCCAACAGTCTTTGAAAGTGTTCCATCTGAATTTAGTACCTTATACTCTGTAGGTGTTGTATCGGTAGTCGTTGTCATCTCGCCAACCAAAGTAAGAAGTGCATTCTCTGAAGTCTTCTTCTCCTCAATGGCCTTCTTTGCGTCCTCATAGAGGGACTTTGAAATCGCCACATTGACACCAACTACACCCTTATATTGTGATCCCTGTCCAACGGCCTCGCTGTCTGCCACTGGGAACAACTTCATCTTTTGTGCAGTCACCGAACTTACGCTGTCATATTGACCTGCTGCACGCAAATCCTTTACTGCATCTGGTGCAGTCAAATTTGCCTTGAGAGATGCCGGATTTTCCTCTGGTGCAATATTATTGACCTCACCATAGTAATAATCTGCATAAGGAACATTGATCTTTGCATAGACATAGTCTGCATTGCCAATATTTGATGCTGCGGCCTTTGTCTGATCTGCTGTTGCATCGCTCTTGCTCTCTGCCTTACTCTCGCTCTTACTTTCTGTGCTATTTGTATTTCCCTTTGAACCACAGCCAACCATAGCTGTTGCCACCATCACAGATAACACACAAAATGCTGTACTCTTCTTCATACAAACCTCTTTCTACAATAATTTATTTACGCGCAAAATTAGTATGTCCTAACTGCCCATATTATCACATATTCCTATAAAAGTCGTCAAGTACTTTATCCCTACTTATTTTTTCAAAAAGTTGTTGACAATACAGAATTAGTGTACTATATTACTAGTGAAGTAAAAAACTAGAGCAAAGGAGGATTGCAATGCAATATGATAACAGTATGCCAATCTATATGCAGGTCGCCGAAGATATTCGAAATAAAATTATCTCTGGTGAAATTTGCTTGGGAGACAAACTCCCCTCAGGTCGGGATTTAGCCATCCAATATAAGATCAATCCCAATACTGCCGTGAGAGTCTATCAAGTGCTCGAGCAAGAAGGACTATGCCACACAAAACGTGGTCTAGGAACATTTATCAATGACGACTTGCAAATGGTAGAAGAAATCAAAAAGCAACAAGCTTTCAGCTACATCACATCATTTTTGACAAATATGCATTCCCTTGGATTTTCTGATCATGAAATCCTTGCGATGCTCAAAGAACAGGAGGATTCTCAATGCTAGAGACAAAATCACTATCAAAGTCCTATATCAAAAAGCAAGTTCTTTTTGATCTAAATTTTACAATTACTGGTGGACATATCTATGGATTGCTTGGACCAAATGGAAGCGGAAAAAGTACCTGGATGAAAATTTGTGCGGGGCTAGTCAAACCCACTTCAGGAAGTGTTTCCCTAGAGGGAAGAAAAATTGATATTCAAACAAGAAATGATATCGCCTATGCACCGACAGAAAATTTTTTCTATCCATGGATGAGTATCGAAGAGGTTGGCCAATACTATCAAGATTTTTTTCCTGACTTTTCCCTAGATACCTACCACACTCTACTTGAAGAAATGAAGCTGACACCAAAGCAAAAATTAAAGACACTTTCTTCTGGTATGAATGCCAAGACAAAAATTGCTGCGGCTCTTTCTAGAAATGCCAAGGTCTATCTACTTGATGAACCATTTAATGGCATTGATTTGATTACTCGAGACGAGATTGCCAAGACCATTATTCAATCGCTTCGCCAAGACAATGTCATTGTTATTTCCTCTCATCTTATCGAAGAGATGGAAAGCTTTATTGACAGTGCCATTTTTATTCGCGATGGTCATCTTCTTGAAGTTTGTGACACCGAGAGCCTTCGCCTTAGAGCCAATAAATCACTCAGTGACCGCTACCGCGAGCTGATGCAATAATACAGATTGGAGAAGATTATGCTAAATTTATTAAAATATGAAATGAAGAAGTCAAAAGTTCCAATGATACTTGTTCTTGCTGTAACACTTATCCTTGAAGTTCTATTTCTCATTGGTTTACTTGTCACGGACAAACAACAACTTACTGAATATGCCATTGTCATGCTCACCCTATTTGCACCATTTTCGATTTTGGTCAGTTCCTTGTTTTGTGTATTTACCCTCAATCAAGAGTTAACCTCCACCACCGGCTATATGCTCTTTATGACCCCAAATAGCTCAAAAAAAATTTTGGGTGCAAAAGTTTTACACAGCATTATCATTGTTTTATGTGGCGTTATATTCTTTAGTATTGTTGCCACCATTGACCTTGGCATTCTCTCAGCTAAGTACCCAGAATTGAAAGAGGCTCTGAATCGATTCCCCCTAATTCAGATTCACTATGATGAGATTGCAAATCTCCTATTTAATACAGGAATTTCATGGCTCTCTATTTTATCCTATGCCTTCTTATCTGTGGTATTACAAGCGAGTGTCTTGCGCGGAAAGAAAGGAAGTTTAATCCTGAGCATTATTATTTTTATTGGATTAAATATTTTATTTGGAATTATTTCCAGTTATATTCCTTGGCCTAGTGCTGTGCTTGCAAAGAGCATCGCCCAAGCTGTATGGAACATTGTGATTATTGTTGGATTTTATTTCCTTTCCTCTTGGCTTATGGAAAACAAGCTCAATATGTAGAGATCAGGGAGGGAGAACAAATGAAAAACGGGGGTGTGAAAATAAAATTTCACACCCCCGCTATTTTTATCTTTTTATTTCTCCACCAATAAGCTTTCGCCCGTCATGCTCGCTGGCTTTTGCAATCCCATCACCTCAATCAATGTTGGCACGATATCACAAAGTCTTCCGCCCTCTCTGAGCTTGTACTTTGGATCGGCATTGACAAGAATAAATGGCACTGGATTTGTTGTATGTGCTGTATGTGGCTCTCCTGTCTTTTCATCCACCAGAGTCTCACAGTTTCCGTGGTCAGCACAGATAAACATCACACCGCCTTCTTCCTTAATGGCCTTGACTGCTCTTCCCACACAGCTATCCACTTCCTCAACAGCCTTAATTGCCGCTGACTCCACTGCTGTGTGACCAACCATATCTGGATTTGCAAAGTTGACAATAATCACATCGTACTTGTGACTCTTAATCGCATCGACAAGATTCTTGCAAACTTCCTCGGCACTCATCTGTGGCTTTAAGTCATAGGTTGGCACATCCTTTGGAGAGTTGACAAGAATTCGATCCTCTCCCTCATTTGGCTCTTCCTTTCCACCATTGAAGAAGAAGGTCACATGGGCATATTTTTCTGTCTCAGCTAATCTCAACTGCTTTAATCCCTTGCTTGCCAAGAACTCACCGAAGGTATCCTTAATTTCTTCCTTTTCAAATGCCACTAATTTATTTTTAATGGTATCATCGTAGTCTGTAAAGCACACAAATGTTGTATGTAATCTCTTTCCACGATCAAAGCCATCAAAATCATCGACACAGAATACTCTAGTCAACTCTCTTGCACGATCAGGTCTAAAGTTAAAGAATACAACAGAATCATTGTCCTTAACTGTCTTTGCCTCGCCATCAATCTTTACTGAGAATGGCTCAACAAACTCATCATTCTTTCCTGCTGCATAGGAATCTTCAATTCCCTTTACTGCACTGTCTTCTAATTTAGCACCTTTTGTAATGGCTGTGTATGCCGCAGAAACTCGATCCCAACGATTATCTCTATCCATTGCGTAGAAACGACCTGCCACACTGGCAACCTTTCCAACGCCAAGCTCTGCCATTTTCTCTTCAAGTTCCTTAATAAACTCCACACCTGAAGTTGGAGGTGTATCTCTTCCGTCGAGGAAGGCATGAACATAGACCTTCTCCAAGCCATTTCTCTTTGCAAGCTCCAATAAGCCATAGATATGACCATTAAAGCTATGTACACCACCGCTGGAAACCAATCCCATCAAATGTAATGCACTGTTATTCTTCTTAACATTGTTTACTGCTTCCATCAATGCCTTGTTCTCAAAGAAGTCTCCATCCTCAATGGCCTTTGTAATTCTTGTGAGCTCCTGATAAATAATGCGACCAGCACCCATATTCATATGTCCAACCTCAGAGTTTCCCATTTGTCCGTCTGGAAGTCCAACATAATGTCCACTTGCCTGTCCCTTGACAAATGGATACTCCTTTGTCAAGGCACAAAGATTTGGTGTATTTGCTTCAAAAACTGCATTGTGTTCATGTCCATCTCTCAATCCAAGTCCATCCATAATGCATAAAACAACTGTCTTTTTGCTCATAATAGCCTCTTTCTCTAAAATCTAGGTTTTCAGTTAAAGTTTTGACGCTTGTATTTTAACCTATTTATTGACTTTCGTAAAGCCCATAAATCCACAAAAAAATCTCTCCCATTAGCCAATAAGGAGAGATTTTTTCAAAAGTCAGTCTTTATTTACTATTTTTTTGTCAATTCTAATGAATAATTACATACATTAATACAGCAACAACAGTTGTTGTCAATCCAACAATGGCCTCATAGACAATCAACTTCATTCGGTTGGAAATGTCCATATTTACAGCACCACCTGTTGCGTGGAAGAAGGAGCCATGTGGAAGAGAGTCAATCACTGTTGCACCTGCATGAATCATTGCACCTGCAGCAATTGCTGGTATTCCTTGGGACAAAATTACCCCTGAAAATGTCTGCGAGGCAACCGTTGCTCCCGCTGTTGTAGAGGTCGTTGCTCCCGCCATCAAAATTCCTGCAATCGGTGCAAGCAAAAATGCTGGCATATGCAAGAAATTTAATAGATTGACCACATCTATTTGAAGTGCAGAGGCTTTAATAATTCCTGCAATTGTACCTGTGCCAAGCAATAGAATGGATACCCCTGTAACCTTACCCAGTCCAAATTCTGCAAATTGACCAAACTTTGTAATCTTTCCAGTAACCAAAGTACACACCACTCCTCCCACAGGTAGAGCAATCATTGGGTCTACAGCCACCTTAATAATCACACGAAGTGCCAATAAGATAATAACGACAACCGGTCCTGCAATGGCTGCCAAAAAGCTAGGTAAGGTCTCATCATCACTCTTTTCAAAGTGACTTTGAAAGGTCTGATTTCGAATCAGAGCAATAAATTTATTGGGATAGATGTAAGCAAATACACTTTCATTGAGACTCGCTAAAAATCTTTGAATATCTTGTTCCAACAAGGAGATATTGACGAGATTATAGCGAGTGTTGACCTCAATAGTGACAACCCGAAAAATATCGGATGGATGGAGATGAAAGGTATGGAGGCAATCAAGAAAATAGAGATTCTTGTCAAGTCCTTGGCTTTGCAGGGACTGAATGACATAGAGCTTTTTCTCGTCCAATGAGCGATGAATGGCAACCAGTTCTTTTTCATGTAGGAGGATATGGGAAATGCGTTCAGCGAGGTGTGCAAATCGTGTGACCTCACGGATATCACCAGAGATTCCCACGATGGCAACCATTTCCCTGTGATAGTAGATGGGGATATTAATCCCTTTATGTGTGCCAGGATAGATGTTGTCGGAGTCAACCTCAATGGTCTTTCCGGTGCTTGCCACTTGTTTTCCGATTTCATGAAAGGTGCCAATGCGAGAGGGATCGCTTGAAGCGTAGATCATGCCGTCAGTGGTAATAAAATTAATGTGGTATTGACACACATCGTGAATGGTATCTACAATCTGTTGTGCCAATGTCTTAGAAATACTCAGAAACATACTCACCTCTATATTATTTATACTATAAAATATTCAAAAATATGCTCTAATTATAGCTTATAGACTATATAAAAACAAGTTTGAATACCTTATGATAGAGGCATAGACAGTAGATAGAGATTGTAATAGAAATTTGGAAATGGTGTGAGTTGAAAGTGAGGAATTAGTAGAATGAAGATTGTGACAGCGATTGATTCGTTTAAGGGAAGCTTAACCTCAATAGAAGCAGGGAATGCAGCGGCATTGGGAATTTATCATGTGGATCCATCTATTCAAGTGGAAGTTCGACCACTGGCCGATGGAGGCGAAGGAACCGTGGAGGCTTTGGTCGCAGGAATGAATGGCACTGTAGAAGAAATTACAGTGACAGGTCCATTTGGCGAACCAGTCAATTGCAAGTATGGTATTATCCGTGACACAATGACGGCAGTCATTGAAATGAGTGCAGCCGCAGGCATTACACTCGTTTCCAGGGACAAATTAAATCCGCTCTTTGCAACAACTTATGGTGTGGGCGAGACCATTTGTGATGCAATTCAAAAGGGATGTCGAAGATTTATTGTTGGCATCGGTGGAAGTGCGACAAATGATGGTGGAGTAGGAATGTTACAGGCACTGGGATTTGAGTTTTTGGATCGAAGTGGAAATGCAATTCCATTTGGTGCGGTGGGACTACAAAATTTGGAGAAGATTTCTGCAGAGAATGTGTTAAACGAACTAAAGGAATGTACATTTCGTGTGGCGTGTGATGTGACGAATCCACTCTGTGGACCGAGCGGTTGCAGTGCAGTGTTTGGACCACAAAAGGGAGCAACACCTTCTATGGTTGAGGATATGGACGGATGGCTTGGTCACTATGCTACGCTTGCAAAAGAAGTTTTTCCAAGTGCAGATGCAAAGTATCTAGGGACAGGTGCAGCAGGGGGATTGGGTTTTGCTTTTCTGACTTTTCTTGATGCCAATCTTCAATCAGGGATTGATATTGTACTCGAGGAGACAAAACTTGAAAATTACATTCAAGATGCAGATCTTGTGATTACTGGTGAGGGAAAATTAGATTTTCAGACGGCGATGGGAAAGGCTCCCATCGGTGTGGCAAGGCTAGCAAAGAAATATAATAAGCCGGTGATTGCCCTTGCTGGTGCAGTGACAAAGGATGCAGGGGAGTGCAATAAAAATGGTATTGATGCCTTTTTTCCAATTATACGAGAAATTTGTACACTGGATGAGGCAATGAAACCAGAAAATGCCAAGCAAAATATGGCATTAACTGTAGAGCAGGCAGTTCGACTCTTTTTGGTTCAAAAATAAAGATAAAGGTTGGAAAAGAGATATGGATTATAGTTTTACAACCATAGGTGCTTTGGTTGGAATGGCAATAGCTATTATTTTGATTATTAAAAAATTTCATCCAGCATATAGTTTGATTGTTGGGGCATTGATTGGTGGACTCATCGGATCAGGTGGAAATATGAGTTTGACAATTACCACGATGACCGATGGGGCAAAGAGTATGATGACTTCGGTTCTTCGCATTATGACTTCGGGAATGCTTGCTGGAGCATTAATTAAGACGGGGTCAGCAAAAAAGATTGCACAGAGCATTGTTCATGCACTTGGAAAACAAAGGGCATTGATTGCCGTAGCCATTGCAACAATGATTATTTGTGCGGTTGGTGTGTTCATTGATATCTCTGTTATTACTGTAGCACCGATTGCCATGGCGATTGGCAAGGAGGCCGGATACAATAAAAAGTCGCTCTTGCTTGCTATGATTGGTGGCGGAAAGGCAGGCAATGTCATTTCACCAAATCCAAACACCATTGCCGTTTCGGAGGCATTTAAAGTTGACCTCACCTCGCTGATGGTGAGAAATATCATTCCTGCCCTCTGTGCCTTGGTGGTGACGATTCTTTTGGCTTCCATTTTAGCAAAACAGAGTGGAGTGTTGGTTTCAGATAGCGATCTTGAACAACTTCATACAATAATTTTGGCAACTCAGAAAGATAATCAACTACTTTTAGAACAAAGTAAAAAAAGTTGGTGGCAATTTTGGAAATAAAAAAACGTGCCTTAAATGATATGTACCCTCTTTACTGGACACCCAGTAAGGAGGGTATTTTTCATGCGTTA
>ERZ772960.1062-NODE-1062-length-22818-cov-6.096868_pt1 | contig 22818 bp, 19 predicted proteins | sample MGYA00580678_ERZ772960 | MGnify/ENA primary metagenome ERZ772960 (study PRJEB29015, sample SAMEA2737930) | human oral metagenome | biome: human oral; feature: human-associated habitat; material: dental | place: China | collected 2059 ... | reverse complement strand
TGCTTTCTATGAGATTGAAGATCAGTGCCTGGGTGACGGACATCCCATCACCCTCGAGGCGTTCGACACTCAGCTTGGTTTCAGGATCCGATGACAACGACAGATTGAGGTCATCATCCGCGGCGGTGCAATTACTCTGGTATCCCGAGATACTCGACCATTTCACGTCAGTGGTCCCAGGGACGTCCTCGCGGGTCAACATGATTGACCGCAGTGGCGCGATCTTCTTAGGGGGCACCTCTCCGCCGCCAACTACCGAGCACGACACACTCAGAAGCACCATAGCGACACTCGCAACGAAAAAACACCAAGACCGGAACACCATTAAAACCTATCCTCAAAAGCGCCCTGGAAACTTCTTTTAACAGTATCGCCATCAACACGACTACCCCACCCTGCTTCCTCTCCCGCCAAACTATTAAGGGTAGCTCTTACAGTCGACTGGCTATCGGCGGGCAATCTCTCGTACTCTTGTTCAGTTATAAGCCTATAGTTGCCGCTACCTGCCGGTTCTTCAACAACAGCATCCCCCAGACTAGCATCCAGAGGATGATGTTCTGGCTTTCCAGTTTTTGGATCCGTGACACCACCCTGGTATCCATTCAGTCCGGCCTTATCGTAGGCAAACAGCAGTCGACGCTTATAATCTTGCAGAGCCAGTCCAGTCACCTCATTTTGGTTTTTCTTCTCCTCGGCGGCAGTATTCGCCCATGCCTCTTCCGCCTCTTTCGCTAGCTCATCAATAAATATATCTGCGCCCATCGATGCGAGCTTCCCTCCAGGAAATTTGTTGGCAATTTCCGAAGCGCCCATAGTTCCTAAATGAATCCACGCCTTAGCATTCTTGTCTTTCAGTTCGGCATCATTAATAGCAGCCGTCCCAATAGAATTCGCAACCGACCCCTCAACACTAGCCCAAAATGTCATCATATTCTTACTAGATTTTTCGCTCATATCAGGAGAAACACCTTGCGTCTCAGCATTTGACAAAGTCTCACGCATGGTCAGCATTGACTGCGGGTCTTGTCCGATGATTCCAAACGCCTTGTTTAGGGCACCAACATCAAACCAAGGGCTATTCGCAAAGTGTTGATCACCAGGCAGAGTCGGTGCGTAAATTCGGTCCGGGACGCCATCGCCGTCTGAATCACCCTTCGGCACGCCAGGAGAATTTGCATACGCATCCGCGACAGAATGAAAATACGTTTGAAGAATGTGCGTAACTGATCCGACTACTTCGGTACCTTTCATGCCGAAGTAAGCGTCACCATACAGGGGAATATGCATAGTATCGGGCCCGATATCGCTGCGCCCCATGATTCCATTTACCCCGTACGACGCGATTGTTGCCGCACCCCCGGGATCCTTACGCATAATCGCTGGGTCAGTTGATGCTGCGTCTATTGCAGCCGCAATTCCGGAAAGGTCTTCAGACGTATAATAGTGCTGAGCAGTCCAGTATGTCATTCGGCGCGCATTACCATCAAAGAACTTGTACGACGCCTGAGGATGTTTACCTAGAGCATGAAAAACACTCGCGGGCGTATCAAGCGGCCAGCTCCCATCAGACTCTTTCACCATTGCCGGAAGAAAGCGTGACGGCGCAGTCCATTGCCACCCATTGGGTGTCCCATTCTTGATATCCTGCTGCTGAATGTCATCCATTTTTTCGGCGACACCAAGCACGAAGGAGTCAGACAACCCAAGATTGTTATACAGGAACCAGTTCAGCGCTTCGGTGCTTCCGATTATTTTCTTACTATATTTAGACTTGAGGTCGGGATTACGAGCTGCATCAACAAGATTCTCACCATACTTTTTTGCCTTATCTCCTGACCACTCCTCACTCGCTGCAGCCAAGCCCAGCCTAAGCAGTTCCAGTACTGATTTCGCTCTTTCGCTTTCATCTTCGCTTACACTGTGCGTGTACCCCACATGATCACCAACGGCATTGACCAGCGCCAATGCACCGGCGGGTGTCAGTGTGTCATAAAAGGCACCCATGACTTCATTGTCTGACCCATATTTTTCCATGTAGGTCTGCATACCTGCCAAGCGCGGGTCATTCTCTTGGAAATCGGAAGTAGCGAATCCCTCAGCGTTTTTAGCTAACGCCTTTCCAAGCTCTACTTCCATCTCATCAATTGTGGTTGCTTCTTTATCAACTTCATAGGTGATAGTGCCGGAAGTCGGGAAGTTTTTCCCTCCGTTGGAATTGATGAGGATCGTTAGGTCTATTTTTTCGTCAAGAAACTTAGACTTATCTTTCAATGTTTGAACATCACCGGGAACATTCGCAAGTGCCGTAGTGGGCAAGCCGAGGAAAGTTCCACCCGAACTGAGGGTGTTATAAGCTTCCTCAACATCAGAGGCTACAGTATTCAGTGAAGCAACCGCACCGCGCGCATTCTCAATATTCATCGAGACCTTAACCATGGACTACACTCCTCGTTTCAGGAAGGCCCGCCATAAGCGGGGCTATCATTGTACAGGTTCTGTGTATTTCTATCTTGCCACCAACGATCTGACTCCCAGTCGACTTTCCAGCTCTCTGGCCCAGGAACTTCAACCTCAGGCTCCTCGCCCTTCACAGCTTCATTCACTACTGTGTGATAACTTTTGATTGCGTTCTTGATGGAGTTGCCCGTTTCATCGAGTTGCTCCAGCCACTTGTCCGCGGATGCGGATTTCCAGGCACCATCTTTAATTGTTTTGTATACTCCACTGCACGGATTTGCAGCATATCCTGCACTGTCATAAGACATCTTTGTTTCGTAGCTGGCGACACTAGATTGATGGGATACTAAACTGTCTCGGTAACGATTGCGGGTATCGGGTTTTTTTTCTTCATCAGCCACGCCGCGCTCCCTTCATGCATGTAACTTGACTCAAGTCATGATACACCGAACAGCAAAATGTCAGATTTTTACTCATGCGATATTCACCTTTATATCTGGGCTCTAGTAACTAACTCACTTGCCTGTAGCGCTAATTTACTGGCTATTGTTTGGGAACTTGAGTCCACATCCACCCTGTAGTTGTAATCAGGATAGCCCGCCCCTTGGGGGCCGGTCCTCCCACTGACCGGGGGAGGCGCGCCGCAAAATGCGACCCGTCGTCGGAACCTCTTGGTGCGAGGACTAGACCAGTTCTGGTTTTCTTGGCCGTTGAGATAACTCCGCGGTACATGCCTCCGATCTCGTCGATGCCGCAGGCCACGAGGACGCCCCCGTGGTGGTCGCGGCAGGTCTTGATGTGCTCCTCAATCCTCGGGTTGATCTTGTGGTCGTTTGTCAGTGTATCGAAATCATCCACCACAATGACGGTGTTCTCCGGTTCCTTCTGCAACAGCTCGCTCAGATCATTGGGTTCCGCTTCCATCCCCAGGACGCCCAGCACACGCGGGTTGCTGGCAAGCTCCATGAGCGGGGACTTGCGCGGCAGTACCAGCACGACCTTCTGCCTGTTCTCCAGCAGCCGGCTGGTGGCGAAGTGCAGCGCCGTCGACCGCCCCGAACGCCTCGGACCCGTCACGAGGAAGGCGTTACCGATGTCCTCCAAGGACACAGGCAGCAGGCGCAGATCATCACCGCCCACGGCGAAGGCGATCTCATTGGGCTCCAGAGCGGGCTCAAGCTTGAGCGCCTCCTCAGCCGAGATCGCCACAGGCAGCTCATCCACGTGCCCCGGACGCTGGGCGCGGTCAATGACGCCCCACTTTGCGTTGGCCTGCTCGGCGGCCTGGTGAACCGCCGCCACCTGCGCCGTCCCCGCAGAATCATCGGTCAGCATCACCAGCTGGACCTCACGGGGCCGCTCCCCCGAACGGAAGGCCCGGCCCTGCGGCATGGAGAGGGGAACATCCCGGGAGCGCATGGAGACGAGTTCGAAGTCATCCGGACTCGGCATGCGCAGCAGCAGACGGTCCTCCAGCATCATCCCGAACCGGCCCCGGAACACGGTCCGGTCCCCAGCGATGACCACGCGCAGCCCCACCGCCGGGCCCTCACGCATGAGCGTCTCCACCATCACGGGGATCGCTCCGGCGTCGGTGTTCTCAAAGGTCGCCATGAAGTTGTCCCACCGATCGATGAGCAGCACCAGGTACGGCAACCGCTCAGACGGTGGGGTGGCGGCCCGCTGCTCGGCCACGGACGCGTAGCCGTGCGTGGCCAGGTACTGCTGACGGTGGGCCACCTGGCCACCCAGCAGCGCCAGCATGCGGCGGATCCGATCCGCCTGGTCACGCGTGACCACCGCCCCGAAGTTCGGCAGGTTCACACACGGGGCCAGCGCCCCATTACCCGCGTCAATACCGTAGACATGCACCTCAGCCGCGGAGGCCGTCTGCGCCAGGGCCACCGCGATCCCCCGCAGTACGCTGGAACGCCCCGAGCGCGGGGCACCGGCGATCCCCAGGTGACCGGCGCGCGTGTAGTCCCACGTCATGGGCCGCTGATCCTGCTCGCCGGGCAGGTCCTCCAAGCCCAGCGGCAGCGCCGGCAGGAATCCGGCCGCCCGCGGATCGGCCCCACCCAGGCCGTCCACTCCGCCGGTGGCCTGGGCCGTCTCCATGCGCTCCTCAACCTGCGCCAGCGTGATGAGCTCCGGCAGCGGTGGCAGCCACGGGCTGTGCGGGTCCGGCCGCCCCGTCGCCGCGTGGGCTGCACCCATCGCGGAGACCAGGGTGGCCAGGTCGGTGGGGATCGTCGCGTCCTCCTCCATGTCCGGCGGTTTCATCTCCGGGCGGGAGAGCTCATCCAACGTCAGCGTCGCCGCCCGCACCGCCGCCTGCGGCATCGCCCCGCGGGGTCGTCCCCCCACCCGGGAGGACTGGAACTGGCGCAGGCTCGCATGCCCCAGCCGCGCATAGGCACGCCCCGGGATCGAGGGCGGGATGTAGGCCGAGTTGGAGGCCTCGATGACGTCCTGGGAGTCGTTCTCATCGGTGACGCGCAGGGCGATGCGCAGGTTCGTGTTCGACTTGATCTCAGCCGAGACCACACCCGCCGGCCTCTGAGTCGCCAGCACCAGGTGCACCCCAAGCGAGCGCCCACGCCGGGCGATGTCCACCAACCCCGTCACGAAGTCCGGCAGCTCGGACACCAGGGCCGCGAACTCGTCAATGATGATCATAAGCCGCGGCATGGGCTCATCGCCGGGCTGCATGGCGGCCACGTAGTCCTCAATATCCTTCGCGTCCGCCCCCGCCAGCTGGTGCTCGCGGCGGCGCAGCTCGGCCCCCAGGGACTCCAGGGCCCGGGAGGTGAGGTGCCCGTCCAGGTCCGTCACCATGCCCACCGTGTGCGGCAGGCGCGCACAGTCCTTGAAGGCCGCGCCACCCTTGTAGTCCACCAGCACGAACGTCATCGAATCCGGCGTATTGCCCACGCACAGGGAGGCGATGAGCGTCTGCAGCAGCTCGGACTTACCTGAACCGGTGGTCCCCGCCACCAGGGCGTGTGGCCCGTCAGCGCGCACATCCAGCCAGAAGTGCCCCTCGGCGTCCTCGCCGATGACCGCCTTCGTCGTCCGGCTGCACCGGTCCCAGGCCGCCAGCACCGCCTCGGCATTCGGATCCGGCATCGGCAGGACGTCCAGGAGCCGGGAGGAGGTCGGGATCGTCGAGTCCGCGCCTGAGGCGGAGACGTCGTGGATCGGCGCCAGCGCCCGGGCCACCCGCTCGCACCAGCCGTTCGGGAGCAGGTCCAGGGTCACCCGCTCAACCTCGTCCACATCCGTCTGCGACACGCTCGCCGCACCCACCTCGGCGGTGACCACGGCGCGGCACTCCTCGGGCAGGGCCGTACGATCCCGGTCGATGCACACCAGGCGCACTCCTGCTTGCGGCCCCCGGCGCAGCACGGAGATGAGGCCCGGGCGCAGACGCAGGCCCCGGGCGCCGTCGAGCACCACGAGGATCTGCTCCTGCGGTCCCGTTGTGGATGGTCCCCGCCGGTCCTTATCCAGCCGGCGCTCCACCAGCTCGGAGATCTCGTTGATGCGCCGGGCGATCGTCTCATCGTCCAGTCCCACACGCGCCCGGGCACCCATGCCCTCGAGGTTGCGCAGGTGGGGCAGCCACCTCGTCCAGGCCCAGCGCCCCGCCGGATTCTCCCCGCGCGCCGGCTCCACCAGGAGCACCATCTGCAGCTCGGCCGGCGAGTGCAGCACCGCCGCCTGAGCCGCCAACCAGTCGGCGACGTCGTGGCGCCGCGTGCCGCACACGCCCACCACGCCCAGCTCCCCCAGCGGCACCCGCACCGGCACGTCCGGCGCCGTCCACCGCAGCGGCTCCTCGTGCTTGGCGCGCCGGGGGTCCTCGATCTCCACGTCACTGGGCAGGTCCGCCACCCCCACCCGCAGATCCAGCCAGTCCGGATCAGTGGGCCGCCGCTCCCACAGCTGGGCCCGAGGCCCCGTGGCGCGCAGCAGCAGCTCGGCCGCATTCGGGTGGTCCCCGCGGCGCACCCCTCGCTCCGCGGTCAGAGCCTTGAAGGCCGCCTCCTCGGTGGCCTCACGCTGCTCCTCGTACTTGCGCAGCTGGTCTCGGAACTCCTTCTTCTGCTGCGAGCGCCCCTGAATCTGATTGGCAATCGCCATGATCGGAGACAGGAACATGAACATGAGTGAGTAGATGCGCCCCGTCATGAAGTACATGGCGGGCCCCATCACCAGTGGCGAGACCAGCATCGCGAAGGGGAACGGGCGCTTGCGCTGCTCCTCGGGCTTACGCGGAAGCGCGAACTTCGTGTCCCGCACCGGCCGGGCCAGACGCGGCGGCCGGTTGAAGTTCAGGGTCGGGGCGCCCGCCGTCGGCGAGACCACCGCATTGGCCTCCGGCACCGGCCCGATCGACAGGAGCGTCTCCCCCACCGTCAGCAGCGCGTCCGGGGACCAGGCGGAGGCGCCGGCGCCCAGGGGCCGGCGATCCAACTCGAGGTAGTGGCGCACCCCGTCCGGCTCCAGCGTCTCGCGGCTGGAGAGGATCGCCTCGGAGTCCAGGCCCTTCTTCTTGGCGCGGCGGCGCTTGCGGGCCTCCTTGCGTCGACGGCGCCGGGCGGCCCGTCCCTTGGCCTCCTGCTCCTCGCCGCGCTCCGGGGCGGCCAGGACGAGGGGGCCCGGCAGCGGGCGGCGCCTCGGCAGCGGCAGCGGCAGCTCGCGCTGGGCGACCTCCGGCACCGGGGTGATGGTCACGTGCCCCCCGACGGCGACGGCGAGGTCGGCGATCCGTCCCTCCACGCCCTCCAGGACCAGGTCGCAGCCGGGTCCGCCCAGGGTGTAGCCGCCCAGGCTCAGGCGGTGGACGGCGCCGGCCCCCTGGCCGGCCACCACGCGCAGCTCGACGACGCCCACCGGTTCGACGTCATCGCGCACCGGCCCGCCCAGGCCCAGGAGCATGCCGTTGCGGACCACGTCGACGAGGTTGTCGGCGGGGGCCAGGCGCCGTGGACCGTCCCACACGCCGATGGGGGGTGCGGCCACCTGCTCGCCGGCGTTGACGACGAGCCGCAGGGCCGCCCCGGGGGCGCTGCCCTCAACGGCGGGCTCCAGGCCCGCCACCATGTCCCCGACCGTGGCGTCCTCGGGCGCCACGACCAGGAGGTCGCGGGCGGCCGCATCGGCCTCACCGGGCCGCAGGACACTGATGAACAGCTGCACGCCTGGGCCTCCTTACGCGGGGCGTCGGGCCACGGACAGCCCCGGCGCCAGGTCCTCCACGAGGGCGGCCGTGGCCGGGTCGACCTGGGCCAGGTCGTCGGCACCGGCGGCCGACAGGAGCCCGTGAACCTCCCGCTCCAGCTCGCCGCGGCCGCGCCGGGCCGCCAGGCGCAGGCGGTCGCGCCACAGCCCCTGGTCCAGGTCCACGACCGCCAGGCCGGTGGCGATGGCCATCCCCGCGCCGTCGGGGTCGGTGTCCCCGGTGAGCTCAACGACGCGATGGGCGGCGTCCACGACGAGGGCGTTGTACTGGTGGGCGGCGCGTACGCGCGCCATCCAGGTGTAACGCCCCTCCTCGGCGCCGGCCACCATGGGGCCGCGCACCAGGCGCAGGGCCTCGATGAGCAGCTCGACCTCGCGCTGGGGCGGGCAGCCGCGGGAGGAGGCCAGCAGCGAGCGCAGCACGTCCCAGTCGACGACGACCCCCGGCCCCATGACGAGGCGCCCCTCGGCGTCCTCGCGCAGGTGAGGCATCCCCTGGGCATCGTGACCCAGCCAGGCGCGCAGCCGCTCCACGGTGCCGGCCACCACGTCCGCGGTGGCCCCCAGCGGCCAGAGCATGGTGCCCAGCACCGCCGGGCGAATGCCCTCGGGGTGAAGGGCCACGCAGATGGCGGCCTCGGTGAGGATCGAGCGACGCTCGGGCTCGACCGCCCCGGCGGCCTCCACGAGCGTCTGCCCCAGCACCTGGATACGCACGTCGGCGGTGCGCAGGGCCGCGGTCATCATCGGCGGCATGGGCGGGTCGGGGATCGGCGGGCGCGTGCCGTCGTCGGTCACCTGGGTCGGGCCGAAGAGGTGCGCCAGTCCCAGGACCTCGTTCTCGGTGGCGCGCGTGGCCCGCACCGCGATGCCCAGCTGGTCGATGCGGGCGGTGCCGGAGGCGTCGACGTCAATGGTCCAGCGTGCCCGGCCGTCACCGCCGGCACGCACGACGGCGTAGTCGCCGCCGGGCGGCAGGCTCGGCGTGGCCTCGCCGTTGCCCACGAGGACGAAGGTGGTGGCCGCCCCGGGGCGACGGCCGGTGATGACGTCGGCCCGGCCCGGCAGCGGGTTACTGGCCAGGAGGGCCTCCGGCGTCTGGATGCGACCGCCGGCCACCTCGCGCAGCGCGGTCGGCAGGCCGGCGCCCACGACGACGGCATCCTGGGACCAGGAGTTGGTGCACAGCTCCAGGGCGAAGGCGGTGACGACCTCCGCGGCCATGGCGGGGTCACCGGTGACGGCGACCTCGCCGTCGGCGAAGGCCAGGTCGATGAGGATGTCGGCGCCACTGGCGATGCGGCCCACGGTCACCAGGCCCGGCAGGAGGGAGCCGTTCGGGGTGGGGGCCGGCTCCCGGCCGGCGCGCATCACCCAGGTCAGGCCCTCCTCCTGGACTCGCCAGGGGGCGGGGGCCTCGGGGACGGCCTGAGCCAGGCGCAGGTAGCAGGCGTCGTCGTCGATGGCGACGGCGTAGGGGCGGGGGCTGCCGGGGATCGAGTCCAGGGAGCGCAGGATGGCGTTGAGGCGCTGGGCGCGGCGCTCGTCGGCGCCCACGCGCAGGAGCCGCTCGAGCTCGCCGGAGCCCTCGTCGAAGGCCCCGCCGGAGAGCTGGCGCCGGCGGCGCACGAGCACCGAGACGAGGGAGGCGGCCAGGAGCGCGCCGACCGCCGGCATCTGGACGGGCGGGACGTCGCGCAGGGTGGAGGCCAGGCCCTGGTCAATGCTGACGCCGCCGGAGCGCGCCTCCTCCGGGTTGGGAGTGGCCGGGGCGGGGGTGGCCGGCGCCGGAGCCACCGGGACGGCCTCGACCCGGGGCACGGAGGAGGCCTCCTCGGGCATGACCATGAGCCATCCGGGCTGGATGAGCCGGGCCAGCTCCAGGGAGCCGCCGTCGGGCTGGACGCGGCCGGCGTTGAGGTCGTAGATCCGGGTGTAGGCGCGCCCGTCGCCAAGGTTGCGTTCGGCGATGTCCCAGAGGTTGTCGTGGTAGCGGCCCTCGGGCGGCTGGACCACGTAGACGCGCTGGCCGACGAGCTGGGAGCCGAGGGCGGGGTCGATCTCGACGCCGCCGACCATGTAGCGCATCTGCTGGCTGCCGTCGGGGTTCTGGGCCACGGTCCCGGAGGTGATCGAGGCGCCCGAGGCGTCGGTGGTCCGGGTGGCGGCGCGGGCGGAGTCCTGGGCGGCGGCGACAGCGGGGGTGGGCTCCTCGACCACCGGGGCGGCCGCGGCGGCCAGCGGGCCGCTGACGGCGCCCAGCAGCAGCACGGAGGCCACGAGCCGACGGGCCACGGCCTGCACCCCGCCGGAGAAGGGGACGTGCCCGGGGACGCTGCGGCCGCGAATGGCGGAGACGGTCTCCACCAGGGTGCAGAAGGTGAACTGCATCCAGGCCAGCCAGATCACCCAGGTGAGGACGCCCAGGAGGGCGTCCACGGAGATCGCCTGGGTGAGAGTGTCCAGCCCCAGCTCGGTGGGGATGGGGGGAAGGCCGACGGTAGCCAGCAGCAGGACCGGCAGGCCGATGATGACCAGTATGAGGAGGAGGGCGGCCAGGAGTGACTTCCACACCGGGGGACGCGTGCTGCGCGCCGGGGAACGGAAGCGTTCGGGTCCGGCGGCCTGGGCTCGTTGAGCGGCGCGGCTCACTGATCCTCCTTGAAGATACCGACGGCGTTGCGGGCCTCGCCGGTGACGGTGACATGAATGGACGTGACGCCGACGAGTCGCAGCATCGTGGTGGGGACGTCACGCTCGACGGTGACGGCGACCCCTCGCGCGGTGACATCGACGGAGGAGCTCTGGGCCAGGCCGCCCTGAGCCAGGTAGGTGCGGGCGGCGGAGGTGGCGGCGGCGCTGTCCACCGAGACGGTGGCGCCTCCGCGCACGTCGTCGGTGGACAGGTGCTGGGCTCCGGCGCGGGCGGCCTGCTCGGCCTGGTCGGCCAGGGTGGCGCGGGCGTTGAGGACGCGGCCGCCCTCGATGCACAGTCCGGCCATGAGCATGAGGACCGCGGCGATGATGACGGCGTAGACGGAGACGGCTCCGCGCTCGCCGTCGTGGCGGAGCCGGTGGCGCACGGAGGTGACGATCCGGTTCATCGGGTTCCCCTCCAGGTGTCGACAGGTGCGGTGGAGCTCGCCGTGACGGTGGTGGCGCCGGGCAGGAAGACCAGGCCCAGGTCGGACAGCTCGACGCGGCAGCTGACGGTGGTGGTGACGGTGCCTCCCCGGCCGAAGCCGCCGACGTCGACTCCCCCCGAGCACTGCGCGTCGGCGGTGTCCGCGGCGGCCAGGCTGCGGCGAGCGGCGGCATCGGCCTCCCCGGCGGAGCGCTCGATGGAGGCGGCCCGGGCGGCGTCACGGGCGGCCGCCTGGACCATGCCCTCGGCGGAGACCAGGCGGCCCCCGGCGACGGCGATCATGACGATGAGCAGGAGCACCGGGACCAGGACGATCATCTCGACGGACATGCTGCCCCGCTCGCCGCCATCGGCGCCGCCGGCGACTGGGCGCAGGCGAGCGCGGAGGGCTCGTGCAGCAAGGGCGGCCCGGGTGGTGGTCGGGGTGCGGGTCACGTGTCCTCCCGGAAGGTCTCGCGCTCGGAGGTGACCGAGGCCCGCACCTTGGGGGCGAAGCCGGCGATGATGTCCATGGACTTGCCCGTCACCTGGACATTGACCTGGTTACCGATCACGACGACGTCCACCGACACGTCGGTGAGCGCCTTGCCGCCGACCCGGTGGGCGTAGGCCTCGCCGTCGGCCCTGGCGGCAGCGATGGCGGAGGAGTCGGCCGAGCCGTTGCGGACCTCGCGGGCGACCTCCCGGGCGGTGGAGGTCGCCACCTCGTTGCCGTACCAGCTCAGTGCGACCTGCACGGTGAGCAGCACGATGAGCAGGAGCAGCGGGAAGAAGACGAGCAGCTCGACGCTGGAGGCCCCGGCCTCCGAGCGCAAGCGCCTCGTCATTCCTCTCCGCAGCGTCTGCATGACACTCACTTCTTCCGGTAGGTCCCTTCCCTCAAGGAATCAGGGAATGGACGGAACCTGAAGGTTGTGGGACGCGTTGTCCACCATGGCGTAGACGGCACGGCCGACGACGGCGGCCAGGATGATGAGGAAGCCGGTGATGATGACCCACTCGACGGTCGAGGCTCCCTTCTCCTCCGACAGGCGGTTGCCGGCCCGCTCGCGCAGGTCGCCGGCGAGCATCTGAAGTACGCACAGCATCTTGAGCATGTTTTGTCCTTTCCTTGAGGAAAACTGAGTGGTGAAGGTGGACGGTGAATCGCCGCAGGCTCTCAGTCAAGCGGCCGGTCGAAAGGCAGTCAACTGGTTCGTGGGGGTTCTCCGTTCACGGGGCGGTCAGGCGGGTCTGAGGGGTTACACGGATCCGATGATCCCGGTCAGGGCCGGGTAGACGAGGAAGACGATGAAGCCCATGGCGACGACGAGCTGGGCCACGAGCATGGACTCGGAGTTCTCCCCGGCCTTGCCCTCGGCGTCGGACAGGTCGCGGCGGCGCATGCTGGAGGCCCGGGCGCCCAGGGACTCGCGGATCTTGGCGCCGTCCTCGGCCACGAGCGCCAGCGCGGCGGACAGGTCGCGCAGCTCGTCGATGCGCAGCTGGGTACCCAGACGCCCCAGGGCCGCCCAGGGCGTGTCCCCGCGCAGCCGGGCGACGTCGAGGGCGTCGCGGATGCGGATCATGGCGGGGTCGTCGGAGAGGCTCGAGGCGGCGTCGAGGGCCTCGGGGACGCCTCGGCCCGCGGACAGGGACATGGCCACGAGGTCCAGGTAGGAGCCGACGACGTGGCGGAAGTCCCGGCGCGCCTCGTCGGCATCGCTGCGCAGGCGCAGCGTGGGCAGCAGCAGACCGGCGACCCCCAGGGCGACGCTCAGCAGCAGGGGCACGGACCATCCCAGGGGCGCCCCCATGATCTGCATGAGTGCGACGACGAACAGCGGCGCGGCGAAGCCCCCTAACCCGAGGAAGACCGAGGTCACCATGTGGCGCTCCAAGGAGCGCCCCACGACGGCCAGGTCCCCGGTCAGGGAGGACAGGTCGATGCCGGTGCGCCGCACGAGGGAGGTGACGCGCAGGCTGAGGGTGTCCACCCACTCGGGGGTGTCCGCCTCGGCGGGGTTGAGGCGCCGCACGTCCTCTCGCATACGGCCCTCGTCGCGGCGGGTGTCCAGCTCGGCCAGGGCGGCGGCGGGCTGAGCGGCGGGGGGCGCCAGGATGAGAATGAGGGCGAACAGGCCGGCTCCGCTGAGCACTCCTCCGATGAGGATCCAGGTGATCATGCGTTCCCACCTCCAACGTGTGTGGAGACGGTCAGGAAGCGGCGCGGCAGCTGGACGCCGGCCAGGCGCCGCATCCAGAGCATGCCGACGGCGAAGAGCGCCACGACGACGAGCAGCACCAGCTGACCCTGCACGCTGGAGTAGGGGGCCACGAAGCTCCGGTTGAAGACGGCCAGCCCCAGCATGACGACGATGGAGAAGATGACGACGATCTGGGCCGAGCGCCGGGTGCCGGCGCGGGAGGCGGAGACGCGCTGTCGCATGTCGAGCTCGGAGCGGGCCGTGTCCGCCAGGGCGCTGAGCAGCTGACGCAGACCGGGCCCGCGCAGGCGGGCGTTCATGATGAGGGCGGAGACGATGAGGTCCGCCGTGGGGTCGTCGAGGTCGTCGGCGAACTGTCGCAGCGCCGTCGGCAGGGGGACGCGCACGCGCATGCGGTCCGCCAGGAGGGCCAGGTCCTCACGGAGGACCGGGGCGGCGGCGTAGACGGTGGCGGGGATGGCCTGCTCCAGACCCACAGCGCCGGCAATGGTGTCCCGCAGCGACTCGGACCAGGTGGCCAGGGCCTCGATCTTGGCGGCGGCGAGCTTCTCCTGCTTGGCCCCGCCGAAGAGCAGCGGCCACACGATGACGAGCAGGCCGGCGGCGACGGCCAGGACGATCCAGCGGGTGAGCAGCAGGATCCCCAGGCCAACGACGAGGGAGGCGATGAGCCGGCCGGACAGGCCCTTGAGGCTGTCGCGCAGGGAGCCCGAGGAGCCGGGGCGGTCGGGCAGCATGTCGACGCCCATGAAGAAGCCGACGAGGAGGAAGAGCCCTCCGCCGACGAGTGCGCCGGCGAGGATGGCAATAGTGGCGGTGGCCTGGTTCATGCGTAACCACCCCGGTAGGCGGCGGCCGGGTCGTAGCCGGCGTTGATGAGGTCGTTGACGCAGGAGATCGGTGCGGCCGGCTGGGCGGTCCCGGTCCCGTCGTCGGCGAAGACCTCACTGGACAGGACCCGCCCGTCGACGCCGTTGACCTCGCGCACGGAGGCGACGTAGCGGCGCAGCCCCCCGCCCTGGGAGAAGCGGTTCTCCCGGGTCAGGAAGATGACGAAGTCGACGGCGCCGGCGATGAGGAGGTTGGTGGCGTCCTGGGGCAGGTGCTCGGCGGACTGGATGGCGTAGGTGGCGATGCGGTTGAACACCTCGGAGGAGGAGTTCGCGTGGATGGTGGACAGCGAGCCGTCGTTGCCCTGGCTCATGGCGTTGAGCATGGTGACGATCTCGTCGCCCAGCACCTCGCCGACGATGACCCGGGAGGGGTTCATGCGCAGGGACCGGCGCACCAGGTCCGCCATGGTGATGGCCCCGGCCCCCTCGGAGTTGGGCAGGCGCTCCTCGAAGGCGACGACGTTGGGGTGCAGGTCGGCGAACTCTCCCAGGCCCAGCTCCAGGGCGCGCTCCACCGTGATGAGGCGCTCCTCGGGCGGGATTTCGTTGGCCAGGGCGCGCAGGAAGGTGGTCTTGCCCGCGTTCGTGGCGCCGGCGATCATGATGTTCTTGCGGGCGCGCACGGCCGCCGAGCAAAAGGCGGCGAGTCGGGGGGTGAGCGATCCGAGCCCCACCAGCTCTTCCAGGCCCACCCGGTCCAGGCGGGCGCGGCGCACCGAGATCGAGGGCCGCGAGCAGACCTCCATGACCGCGGACAGACGCGAGCCGTCTGGCAGGCGCAGGTCCAGCTGCGGGTTGGCGGAGTCGAAGGGGCGCGAGGCCAGGCCGGAGTAGGAGCCGAGCACCTGGACGAGCTCGATGAGCTCCTCGTCGGACTCGGCCACCGGTGCGCCGCGCTCTTCTCGGCCGTCGGCGTACTGGATGAAGACGTTGTCGCAGCCGTTGATGTCGATGTTCTCGACATCCTTGTTGTCCAGCAGCGGCTGAAGGCGACCGACGCCGAACAGAGCTGCGTGGATGCCCTGGGAGACCTCTTCCTCCTCCTGGGCGGTCATCGGGCTGCGACCGGCGGCGATCTCGGCGCGGGCATGCTGCTCGAGTACGCGGCCGATGAGGGCGCGCGCGAATTGGCGCTCGTCCTCGGGGGACATCGGGGGGATGCCGGAGCCGGCGTCGTCGCGCCGCTGCTGGGCCAGGAGGTCGGCAACCTCCTCGCGCATGTCGCGGACGAGTCCCTGGTCAACGCTCATGCTGCACCTCCATTGACGGCAACGCCGGCCAGGGCGGTGGCGACGGTTCGTGCGGATCGCACCAGGAGAGTGCGTCCCAGGGGGCGGGAGCGGCGTCCGGCGAGGGAGTCGGCGGCACTCTGGTCGAAGGCCAGGGCCCCGACGATGGGAATCTCCAGGCCGCTGCCGCGCAGTAGCCGGCTGAGGTCGTCGGCCTCGTGGCGGGCCTTCCACGGGGCGATGAGCAGAATGCCGAGCCGGGCCGGCTCGGAGCGCCGGGAGGTCTCGGCGACGATCCAGGACAGGCGCTCGCGCAGGTGGCCGTAGTTCTCCACACCGGGGCGCACGGTGACCAGGGCGATGTCGGATGCCAGGGCCACACCCAGGCTCGGAGCGCCGGGAGCCAGCCGGCCGACGTCGGCAATGACGTCCCCCTGCTGGTGCAGACTGGTGGCCAGTCCGAGCCAGCCCGCCCCGATGGCTGTGGCCTGGTCCGGGCGGGACAGACCCACGAGGACCGGCAGGTCGCCCTCGATGAGGGTCAGGTGGTCCTGCAGCGGGGCGTCGGGGTCCCGACGGATAGCGGCGGCCAGGGAGACGACACCCCGGTCACTGTCCAGCGGGAGGCCGTCACGGGAGCGAGCGCGGTAGACCAGGTCGGATCCGGCCGGGTCGAGCTCGGCCAGGACGGCGGGGCGGGGCCAGACCGCGGCGAGCACGTGGGCGCTCGTCGAGGCGCCGGGAGAACCCTTCGCGGAGGCGATCGAGATGAGCATCAGCTGTCCTTGATCGGCTGGTTGGTCGCAGTCTGGACCACGGCGATGGTGCCGTTGGCCGAGGCGCTCGCGAGCTTTGCGGCGTCCTTCTTGTCGACGATGAGGGAGACGACGGCGCCCGAGGTCCAGTCGTTGTCCGTACCGGAGGAAGGAACAGCCTTGAGGACCTGCGCGTCATCGACGGAGACCGACTGAGTACCGACGTCCACGACGTTGACGACGTCCCCGGAGCCGAGGCCCCCCGCGGGGAAGCGGCCGGAGGCGACCGAGATGCCGACGACCTGCTTGTCCCCTCCTGGCATCGGGGTCGTCGCGATCTGGGAGGTGTCCAGGAGCTGGCCCTTGGAGACCTCGACCCGCGCCGTACGCCCAACCACCTGATCGATCTGGTCAGCGCGGATCAGCGTGTGCAGATCGGAGGAGACCGAGGCACTCATCAGGTCCTCCTTCGTGATGACCTCTCCGGCTCGAATCGTGTCTCCCGCGGCCAGCACCTGGACCCGCTGGTCCATCTGATTGGCCAACAGGCCCGCTAGCAGTGCGCCGCCGACGATGAGAAGCACGGCGAGAGCGGCCAGCAAGGGCCGCCGCTCGCGCGGCGCCGAAGGAAGACGTGCGCCATCCACACCCTGACGAGAACGAGTCGATTTCTTCTCATCAGAGTTGCGATCACGACGCTCGGAAGAGCGCCCAGACAAACGGGGCGACATAGGGAATACCTCGTGCAAGTCGGGATTTGATTAGGTCATTCAGTCGAGGCTTACGCAGCACATTCTTCTGAATCACGCAGAAGACAGCATGGGGGTTAACCTCTCTCCATGCCATGGGGATCTATCCCCACATTAAGAGAACGGGTAGTTTTCCCCTTGACTCCCCAATATTTGCCATAGAGGGTTGTACCCAGGCGCCCTACCAATGGCGACCTGATTCCGCGGACCCACTCGGAATATACGAATTCATCCAGACAAGGAGATCGGCATGACCAAGATTCAGGCAGAATTCGATTCTCTCAAGGCACTGTACGACGCCCTGAAGAATGACGTGCAGTACGCCAATGACATCCAGAAGCAGACTGACAGTGCTTTGGCGAATGCGGTGTGGGAGAGCACGAACGCGACCAACTTCCGCGCCGCCTGGGAAGAGTTCAAGCCGAAGCTGATGGCGTTTGAGCAGACATTCGCTGACGGCGCCAACGACGTCGCGAACAACTACAACAACCTCATCATCGCAAACGGAGAGAGCCTGGAGCCCCTCCCGCCCGTCACCGCCATCGAGTAAGCGGACACGAGGTCGGCAGTCAGAAGTGGTCTGGGAGCAGCAATGCTCCCAGACCACTTCTTCTCGTATGGCTTGTACCCAAAGGCCGGTTGGGAGGAGAAGAGGTTCTCCTCCCAACCGGCCTCGGTGTCATTTTTGATCGTCGGTGTTGAGGCTCTGCGCCTCCCCCACCTTGATGGACAGGGTCCCAGAGGTGGACACCGAGGGCAGATCCCCCTGACTACCATCGGTGGCCGTATAGGAAGCGCTGTAGGACACCCCCACATTGACCGTGCTGGTCCCACCCAGGTGCTCGGAACTGCGAGTGAAGGTCATGGTGCACGAACTACTCCCCTCAGCCATCCCGGACTGCCATGGCGTACCGAAACCCTGACAGGAGACCTTGCTGTCGGGGGCCGACAACGTCAGTCCGGTCGAACTCGCCGTCACGGTCGCCGTCACCGGCCCGGCAGTCGCCGTCGCCGTCACCGACTGAGGAGTATCCTCACTCGCCCACACCCAGTTCTCCACACCAACCAACGTCTGCACACCACCATCCATCCGCGGATTCGTCTCCACCACCGGAGGAGGAATCTCCACCGCCTTCCACGCAGCCTTGGCCAAAGTCCCACCATCCACCGGCGGAACAGGAGGCTGACCACCACCAGGAACCCACACCGACGGCTTGGCGAAGAGTTCATCACGAACCTTCTTGTATTCTTCAACGGATGACGCGTTAGAGGGGCTGCATGACGGGGAATACCAATGCCCATCGGTATCCGCTTCATACTGCTCCCAGCCCGGATATCTACTAATCATTTCCTTATAGTCGATTCCCTCATACATTCTGCGAGAGCCACGCACAGCCCCGTCTTTAAAGAAGGCAGCCATTTCCGCCCCGGATCCTACACTGCGGTATTCGCATATCGGCTTCACCTTTGCGGTGACTTGTCGACTGGATGTGGTTGTCCCACCAGAGCCTCTCGATCTTGGATTGGCGGAATTATAGGAGACCGATACGGAGATGACGACTCCGCCGTCGGCGTTCTGAGAGGAATGCCCTGAGACACCGCCGCCCTCCGCAAAGGCCGGAGACGAGGGCAGCAGGCCGAGCGGAGCGATCACCGCACACGCCACCACCAAGCCGACGCGATTCACTATTGTCTTCAACATTGATCTATATCTTCCACCGAGGAGGAGTTAAAACCCACCCGTTCTAATTCTTAATGAGGCTCGTTCTCTTTGCGGGACCTTGACCTCGGTGCCCGGATTCAAGTCCCCAGCCGCCGTCGCCTTCCTGCGCTCCGATCCGGCATCGAGGGGGTACTACGAACAAGGCTCCCATGGGTAATCCCCAACCGGCTCTGGTGTCATTTTTGGTCGTCGGTGTTGAGGCTCTGCGCCTCCCCCACCTTGATGGACAGGGTCCCCGAGGTCGACACCGAGGGCAGGTCCCCCTGACTACCGTCGGTGGCCGTGTAGGAAGCGCTGTAGGACACCCCCACATTGACCGTGCTGGTCCCACCCAGGTGCTCGGAACTGCGAGTGAAGGTCATGGTGCACGAACTACTCCCCTCAGCCATCCCGGACTGCCATGGCGTACCGAAACCCTGACAGGAGACCTTGCTGTCGGGGGCCGACAACGTCAGTCCGGTCGAACTCGCCGTCACGGTCGCCGTCACCGGCCCGGCAGTCGCCGTCGCCGTCACCGACTGAGGAGTATCCTCACTCGCCCACACCCAGTTCTCCACACCAACCAACGTCTGCACACCACCATCCATCCGCGGATTCGTCTCCACCACCGGAGGAGGAATCTCCACCGCCTTCCACGCAGCCTTGGCCAAAGTCCCACCATCTATCACCGGCGCAGGAGGCTGACCACCACCAGGAACATACGTCGGGGGCTTCTTCATGAATTCTTCCCTGTATTTCGTGAACTCAGAATCTGACAGGTCATCCGGAACACATTCTGGAGCATACCAGTATCCTTCAGAGTCCGACGCATACTCCTCCCAACCCGGATATCTGGAAGTTGTTTCCTTATAGTCAACATCGGGATTCATTTTGGTGAAGTCTATAAACTGCCTACTTTTGAAGAACTTCGCTGTGTCTTTGCCGGAGCTATGCCGCGCGTAATAACATTTCGGTTTTACCGAAGCGGCTACCTGGCGGGAGGACGTGGTTGTCCTCCCGGAACCACTCGATCCCGGATTAGCGGAGTTATAGGAGACCGACACGGAGATGGTGACTCCGCCATCGGTGTTCGAGGAGGAGTGCCCTGAGACACCGCCGCCCTCTGCAAAGGCCGGAGATGAGGGCAGCATGCCGAGCGGAGCGATCACCGCACACGCCGCCGCCACCAGGCCGGCGCGATTCACCATTGTCTTCAACATTGATCCACACCTTCCACCGAGGAGGAGTTGACAACCCACCCGTCCTGATTCCTGATGAGGCTCACCACGAGGGAAATCGTATGGCCGAGGTCATCTGAGGACACCTCCGCACCATCCTGAGCAACCAGGCGAACCTTCGTCTCATCGGCACACACCGTCATCGTTGACGACAATCCATCAGGATTCAATTGAACGAAGTTAATGGTGGTACTGGCCTCACCCTCAACGTGCTGCCCAGCGGTGGCTCGCTCGTCATAGACCTTCTTGAAGGCCTGATACTGGTCCCCGGTGGTAACGGACTCGACCTTGGTAGTTCCCTTCATGTCCCGATAGGCCTCCCAGGTCGCCCGATCGTAGGCGACATAAGCCTTGACCACCTGGGACTGTTCCGCATCTAGATCGTCCGGAATGGATGTGACCGTGTACGAGGTCTTCGAATCCGACAGCGAGTCCTCAGTCACGGGGGCATCGCTGCCCGAGGCGCTTGCCGTCGCAGATTTTGCAGCGCCCGAATCTTTCATGGGTGGAATGGTGGATTCCGGCTTCCCGTTGTTCGAGGAACAGCCTGCGAGTGCGCATGAAGCGGCCAGGAGCAGCCCACTCCACACAGATAAATGACGATGACGGTGAAACACGGCCAACCTCCATACCCCGACACGATTAGCATCCACGCGGTCACGAGTAAATCGACCATACCTTTCCCGCACGGTTTCGTCACTACCGACCAACAGTTTTTTCATGGGGATCTCGCCCCATGGCCACCACTGACCTCCGCGTCTTCGGAGCCCGCCCCGCGGTGAGCCGATACACGAAAGACTGTGGGCGGCTCCGGATCATCCGGAGCCGCCCACAGTCGTCGGCTATGGAACCGCCGTCCTCAGCGCACGGGCTTGCGGATCTCGGAGGAGAGGAACCATGCCTGCTGCTCGAGCTTGCCGATGAGGTCCTCGACGATGCCAGCGGAGGTGGGGTCCTCGGCGTCGACGTCCTCGTCCACACCGCGCAGGGTGCCGACAACAGCCTCAATGGCGGAGACGATGTAGGCCACTCCCTCGCTGGTGAGGATCTCCCCCTCGGGGGCGGCCGGGACGGTGGTGGCGGCAGAGACGGTGGCCGGGCGGCCGTCGGGGACGGCGTTGATGGCGCGCATGCGCTCGGCGACCTCGTCGGAGCCGGCGCGAGCGATGTCGACAACCTCGTCGAGGTTGAGGTGGACGTCGCGGAAGTTCGGGCCAACGATGTTCCAGTGGATCTGCTTGCCGACGAGCTCGAGGGCGATGAGGTCGGTCAGGACGCGCTGGAGGTTGTCGCTCAGGGCGGCGGAGGCGGTGAAGGAGAGGTTGATGGACGGAGTGGTGACGGTGTCTGCGTTCATGGCCATTACTTTACTACTTCGTCAGCCTCCGTGGGTGTTACTTATGATTCACAGGCAAGCCAAGCCTCACTTGAAACAAGGGCTCACTTGCGTGAACGCGCTTCGCCTCGTCAGCCGACCGAGCAGGAGTTCGGCTCGCCGGTTTCCTCCTCCTCGGAGGCGAGCCAGCGCCCGTCGCTGCCGGGAACCATCGTGTTCTTCGCCGGGATTTGGGCCTTGTTGGCAGGGTCGGTGACGTCCTTGCCCTGCGCGTCGATGAAGCTCACCTGCGTCATGTCCACGCAGTAGGAGACGGTGGCGCTCTGGCCGTCGGCGCTCATGACGATCTCGGAGACCGCGACCCTGACCGGGGTCCGGACCTTCTGCCCCTTGCTCCTCATGTCGGCGGCATCGTTGGTGAGCTGCTGTTGGAGGTTGCCGGTGGTCACCGTCGTCACCTTGCTGACGTCCTGGCCGCCGCCGACCCACAGCGTCCAGGACATCTGGTCGTAGGCCACGAAGTCCTGGAGGATCTTGACCTGGCTGACGTCCAGGCCGGCGGGGATGGTGGTGACGGTGTAACCCAGCTGGGGGTCGGAGAGGGAGTCCGCCGTGACGGGACCGGCGCTGCCCGACGCCGTGGCGACGCCCGAGGGTTCCGGCGTCGAGCTGCTCACGGTGCCCGAACCGCTCGCAGAGGCCTTTGCACCGGGCTTGGAGCTGTTCGATGAGCAGCCGGCGAAGGCGAGCGAGCCGGCCAGCAACAGGCAGCCCAGGACAGTGGCCCGGCGGCCGGCTCCGGTCCAGTCGGCGGGGCGAATCGCGGCGTTCCTCACGGGGGCTCCTCCCAGTCGGCCGGATCCAACCCGGCGGAAACCAACCCGTCGACACTACCGCGAAGGTCACGAACATGTCTCAGCGTTCGTCGCCGGACTTCCGCCTTTCAGAGCTCCGACACGATGGGGACATATCACGCGTACGGGAATGGTGGGTTCCGGTGGTGGTTGCTACTTGTGCGCGCACACCTTGACCGGCTTCGGACGTGACGGAAGCGAGGTGCCTACTTGGGATGATTGGCGCGAATGTTCTGAGCCGCCAGCTCGACGGTCCTGGCGATCCGACGCTCACGTGTCTCAGGTTTCTTGGCACTGGATATCCATTGCAGGATCAGTCGTCGCGAGGATGGAGGGAAGGCCGAGAAGTGGGTCAGCGCCGACTTACTCGCCTCCAGCGCGACCCGCAGGTCGTCGGGGACAACGAGGTTCTGAGCGTCGGCGTGCTCGTCCCATTTCCCGGAGGCTTTCGCCTCGTCGATGACCTTCTGGCCCGTCGGCCGCATGTACCCGGCCCTGATGAGCCGCTCGGCCCGTTCCCGGTTGGCACGCCCCCAGCTGCTCGTGGGGCTGCGTTGGGAGAACATCAGGTAGCAGCTGTCACGGTCGCGCTTGATGGCCTTGCTGTCGACCCAACCGAAGCACAGTGCGTGCTCGATCGCGTCCCGGAAACGCACGCTGTCCTCCGAGGCACCCTTCTTGTAGATGATGAGCCAGATCCTCGGGGTGTGCTGGCCGTTCTCCTCCAACCAGTCGCGCCACTCCTGCAGGCTCTTGGCGCGCACGGCCGGTGTGCCATCCACAATCTCGTGAGTAACGGTCATCAGGATTCTCCTGTCAACGAGTCGGTTGGGTGACGATCCCTAGCAGGAAGGTCAACCAGGACACGCTGGAGGCTGTCGCCAAGGGCGGCGGCAGCGAAGGTGACGGACGGTGTGACTGCAGTCTCTGCACTCGTGCCGTCCACTTTGCGCTGTTTCTTCTGGAATTCGACCGGCCGCCGTCGGGGACATATCACGCGTAAGGG
>ERZ772960.1059-NODE-1059-length-22871-cov-5.321660_pt1 | contig 22871 bp, 21 predicted proteins | sample MGYA00580678_ERZ772960 | MGnify/ENA primary metagenome ERZ772960 (study PRJEB29015, sample SAMEA2737930) | human oral metagenome | biome: human oral; feature: human-associated habitat; material: dental | place: China | collected 2059 ... | reverse complement strand
GTATATAGTCTTTACAATTTCTTGCTCTGAAACTTCATCAAGATTAAACCATTATTTTCTTCTAATCTTAATTTTAAATTTTTGAAGTCTTCAATTTCTGATTTCAAATTATTAATTTTAATATTTTCTGTTTGACTTCTCGCATAATACAATTCCTTTTTAAAAAAAATAGCAACTTTTTCCCCAATTCCTACATCAAAAATCTTTTTATTATTTTCATTCTCTTCTAATATCCCTTCTACTTTATCAGGAAAATCCTTTAATATATCACTCTCTTCTATAAATTTATCTATCGTATTTTCTCCCAATCCAACTTTTATTTTCCTAACTTCTCTAATATCCATCTCACTCGCTCTCTCCTACTAAAAGTTTTAATTTCCTTCTTTTTTACTAAAAATCACAGCTAAAATAAACTGTGATTTTAATTTTTATTTATAAATCTTACTTCTATGTCCAAAATCAATAGCCACTATTACCAAAATATCATCCTGAATATCCACAATAAGCCTATAATCCATTATTCTATACCGCCAAAGCCCTTTTAAATTTCCTGTCAATGCTTTTCCTTTTATTCTTGGATTTTCCACATCTACAAGATTCTTTTTTATATATGAATATAGTGTTCGTTTAGTAGATTTATCTAACTTTTTTATTTTCTTATTTAACTCTTCCGAAATTTCTACTCTAAATCCCATTCTTTAGCTGCCTCCTCAAATGGAATTGTTACTAACTTCCCTTCTTCCTTTGCTTTTAAATATTCTTTACATATTTCCAAATCATATTCATCTTCTATTTTCTCAAATATTAGATCTTTAATATATTGAGATACCGAAAATCCTTTACTCTCAATAAATTTTTTTATTACTTTTTCCTCTTCATCATTAAATCTAATTGAAATTACAGACATTAATATCACTCTCCTTTTTTGTTTACATTGTAAACTAAAAAAATAAATAAGTCAATTTTTTATCTTTCTATAAAAATTTAATCTAAAACAACAAGCGACTGTTTAACAATATCACCTTTCCTATTTTTATATCCTTTAAATACAACTTTTTTTACTTCATTTTTTGTATAACCAGTATTTACTGGAATTGATGTTATAGGATTATATCTATCTCCTATTTTATTATCTAAAAATGTATAAACAGGTGCTGAAAATAATGAATTATATAATTCAAAAAAGTAATAGTATGTTTCTATCAAAATTTCTGTATCTTTTGGATTTTCATTTTTTTGGATATTAAATTCAATTTGTTCCCATAATAATTTTAAATTTGATGCTTGCAATCCTAGTCCTAAAAATACTTCTTTTCCTTTTTTTTCTGTAATTATAACTTCTATTCGTTTTTTTTCATTTTCAGAAATTTTCTTAAAATCATTAAAGATTTTTTCAAAATTATCATTAAAACTTTCATTTGATGAACTATTTTTAACTACTTCTTTTGCTTTTTGTTTTTCTTGATTCAACTCTTTTTCCAACTCATCTATTTTTAAAGTCAAATTTTTTTCTTTTTTCTCTGCTTCATTTTTCAAATTTTCTTTTTCAGAATTTAATGTTTTTATTTGTTGCTCAAGTTTTTCTTTTTCTCCATCATTTCTATTACTTTCAAATTTTTTTATTTTCTCATTCAATTTTCTAATTTCATTTTTCAATGTTTCTTCATTTGATGAACTACTTTGTAAATTTCCCAACTGACTTCTTAAATTTCTAATTTCTATTTTTAATCCATCATTTTCCGCTTTCATTTTTGCTTCATTTACAATTCCACTTTTTTTCGACATTTGATTTCTTTTACTTTTTAAACTTTCTGATAAGTTTTTTATTACCCATAATAAAAAGATAATTATCGCTATTAATATTACTATTATTACTGCTGCCATAATATTTTCCTCCTAAATTAATCCAAAATTTCCGTTCTAATCTCTTCTAATTGTTGTCCTCTCTTGTTAATTACTGTGTAATCAATGGTGTCTTTTCCTCTTGATTTTATAAAAATATCTGCATCTGCATAACTTCTTTCTATTTCTAAAATCAAATTATATATTTCACCTTTTTTATTCATAAAATTCAGACATATTTCTTTCTCATCTGCTGATAAAGTTTTAATCCATTCTTCTTCACTATTATTATCTAGTAATACTTGAAATTCTTCATTTCTTTTTATCCCAACCTTATACAAAAATTCTTCTTCATCAACAATTTTTTCTTTATACATTTTTATCCATCCACTTCTTTGACAAAGAAGAAGACCATAAACTTTAAAGAAATTTTTATTTAATTCAATCCCATTTTCTAAAACAATTTTATCTCCCTCAAAAATTTCAATTATATCAATTTCAAATTCGTACTCTTCCATTTTTTTAAAAACTTCACCAATAACAAAATCTTTAAATTCAGGCATAACATCAAATATTATTTTTACTTTTTTAGAAAAAATATTTTTGTTATTTTCAATATCTAAAAATAAAATTTCTAATTTTTTCCAGATAAGTTCTTGTATTTCCCAAAACTCTTTTCCATCAAATTCTTTATTCAAAAATCCGTTTGCTACTTTTTTATTAATTTCTAAATCATATCTATCATTGTCTAATATTTTTTTATAGTATCCCATCGAATAAATATATTCATTTTTATCTAATTTTAAAACAATATAATTTGTTGGAATGTCTGATATTTCTATTTTTTTACTGCTTTGCTCACTTAAAATTCCAGCAAGTAAAGATGTTGTATTTTCCACTCGATACTCTACTTTAAATTTGCTCATTACTTTATCTTTTAATACTGAAGTTGGGATTGATTTTCTTATACCTTTTTCAAAATTGTATTTTATAAAATCGAGTTCCTCTTTTGTTCTAACATTTGAAAATGACAATGAATATCTCAGAAATATTTTTTTATCAATTTCATTATTCAAATAAAGTCCCAAAGTATATGCAAATATTTCAATTAAATTTATTTCTTTATCTAATTTCTCCAAATAAATTGTATTTTTAAATGGATTTTGAAAATCTATCCAATAAAAATTTTCTTTATTTTCAGTATTTTCATATTCTTTAAAAGCATCATAAGAAAACAAAATATCATTTTTTGAAGTATTTGGTCTGCTCTCAAATTTTTCATAATCTTCCAAAAATTTTTTAATATTACAAAATTTCATGATACTCAAATTTTCTATAGAATCCTCATTTCTTTTAGAAAAAATACTTTTAGGATATATTCTACCATCTGAATCTTTTATTAATACTCTAACCATTTCATTGTCAAATTCTATCAATACTTGTGCATTTTTATCCACGTCATTAAGTGGATTTTCTCCATAAATACTTTCATCAGAATACACTTTTCTAAAATCTTCACTTTTAGAAAATTTTCTTTTATCATAAATTGACCATAATCCTAAATTCATATCTTTTAGATTTGGTTTTAAATATTCAATTTTACTTTTATCATTTTCTTCTTCTAAAATTTTATCCTCGAGAAATCCCTTTTCAAAAATAATTTCTCCCTTTTCAATTAATTTTCTTAAACCTTTCACATTTTTCACAATAACTACATATTCATCAGTTCCTTTTTGAGCCATTCCTATAATATTAAAAAACATCATATTTGCCAAATTTTTAGAAATATCTAATTCTCGATCAAAAATATAAAATTTTCCATTTTTTCTTTCAATTAATAAATTTAATATTTCTATTGTAGCATTCGTGTTCAATGATATTTCTTTTATCGGAAATATTATAGAATTTCCTTCTTCTTCAGTAAACATTTCAAATTCTATATTATAAATTTCATAATTATTATTTCGATTCATCAATATTTTTTGAAAATTATTGTTACTTATTCTTATTTTCCCATTTTCAAAAATTTTTCTTTGAATATAATAATTTTCATTCTTAATTTGTTTAAATAAATATTCATTAGGAATTGAAGAATTGAAATCTAAAATTCCATATTTTGATAATTTCTCTTCGTATTCTTCTTTTCTTTCAATTATTTCATTTTTGTTTTTCACAAAAATAGGGTCTTTTAACTTGTAAATTATCAGTTTTCTTTTTATATCTATTATTTTAGTTTCTGTCTCTATTTTTGTATTAAAATATTCCAAATAAAGTCTTTTTTCAATATTTTTAAATAACTCTATTATTTTTTCTTTATTATCAATATATAACCTAGAAATATAGTTACATAATTCTTCTTTTTTTATAGTATCCTTATGCAAATACACAACCTTATTGTTTACTTTTAACATCTTTACACCATTTCTTCCTATTCATTTGATAAATCTATCTCTTTTGGCTCTTCTATATATTCATCTTTTTTTATTTTTTCACTATTAGAAACACAATACTCAATTTTATTTGGAGAAATACTTCTTATATAAATAAATTCGTCATCATCATATTCATCATCTAAATCAATCATAATTGTTTTTATATTTTTTAATTCACTATCTTTCAATAAGTTAGAATAATCATCTGTAAAGTAAATTTCATTTTCAATTTCATTTGCAACAATATACTTTTTCCATTCATCATATCCAACTTCTTTATTTAAAATATCTTTAAATTCTCCTTTTCTCTTTCTTCCTACAATATAATTAAATGGCACTTCCTCTGCTGAAATATCTGTCTTTATTTCTCCATTTTTTCTAAGCAAAATACTTCCATAAGCAACTCCAGTTTTACCATTTGGAATAAATTTATTTCTATCTATAACATATCCCATTTCCCTTTGCTTTTCTTCAGCTTCTTCTGTTCCTAATGGTGGAAATACTCTTACTTTATCTTTAATTTTTTCATTTCCATCTAACATTTTAATCTTTTCCGATTCAAAAATTTCTTTAACATATTCAGATTTACTCGAATTTCCTGCTAAAAATATATTAATCTCATTTACCCTTTTATTTTTTATTGCTGAAGATAAATTAGAAAAGAACACATCCACTCCATCTTTTATCATTTCTCTTATTCGATTTTTTAACCTATCAATATCCACTATTAAATTAACTGTCGTTTGATTAGAAAATTTATCCAATAAATTTATTGACAATTCTCCTAAATCATCATTGTAATTATCTGGCATATCACTATTTTCCCAAATAAATCTTAATCCCTCAGCTATTTTTATTAAATTACTTTTAGCTTCTTTTGTTTCATTTATCATATCATAATTTTTCAATGGCATTTTTTCATTTAAAGGTAGATAAATTTGAAAATTACCTTTTCTCAAATTTTCAATGTTTTCTTCTGACATAAACGTTTCATACGCTAATGTACTTAGAATATTTTCTCCCCCTAAATACTTATTTCCATCCGATGAAATACTTTCCATTTCATATGAATATCTATCATCACCCCCAAGTTTTCTAAAAATCCCAAAATCAAAATCTGTTGTTCCACCACCGAAATCAAATATACCATAAAATACTTCTTCATCTTTTACCTTATTAAAAAAATTATATTGTTCTAATGCTGTGGCTGCATAACAAAATGGCTCACTATTAAAATTTTTTACAGAAAATTTTTTCATTATTTTTTCATTGTTTAAAATCGTTACAGGTAATGATTTTTTTATTCCTTTTTCAAAGCATAGTCTTATTTTTTCTCTTATAGCTTTTTCATAAGTTACAGGATAACTCAAAATGTATCTTAAAAATATTTTTTTATTACACATATTATTAAGATTTAATCCAATGTAATAAGCATACAATTCAACAGGAGTAATATCGTCTTCTGAACCTTCTAAAAATTTTTTTATACTATACTCATTTCTTCTATCTTTTATATTAATCTTTCGATTTCCACTCGCCCATTGTTTTACATCTGACAATATTGAATTTAATACTTCAGGTTTATTTGAATTTACAAAATCATTTTGTGCATGATGCGATACTTGAAGATCATTCCATTCAGTGTAAGGACGCCCTTCTTTTTCTTTATATAATCTTAAGAATTTCTCAAAGTCTCCAAATTCAATCATTGTCGGATTTTCAAAATTCTTTTCTTTATAGTTTTCATTCGCACTATTCGAACCTATTTCTAATGGATATACAGTTTCTGTATTATCTCTATAAATTGCAACTGTACTTTTCGTTCCAAAATCTATTGCTACAATTGCACTTTTTTCTACATCATTTTCTGGATTTCTCCCATATACTTTTATATTCTCTTCCTGCACAAAAGGCACACTTTCTGATCCTTTCACATCATCAAAAACATCCCAATGTCCACCATTTATATCAGTTAATTCTGATTCTAATAACTCATTTAAATTTGCTCTTTTATATTCACTTTTTTTATAATATTCTTTTATTTTAATATCATTCATAAAACAATTCTCTCTTTCTGTTATATTTCCCACCGCTCGTTTTATTTCGTCTTGTATTCTATTTGTTTCATAACCATTTTTTTACCCGATATTTTTAACAACAGCACTTGATAAAGTTTCGTTATCAACATTTCATAACCAAATTTTTTATCCAACATTTTTTAACTCCAAAACATTTTTTTACAAACAAAATAACTTTAAATCTTTCTAAATATATTTTTCAACATTTTTTAGATTCTTTAAAGTTATCTTACTCTTTATTTTTTATTTTAATAAAACAATAGATTGATACAATAATTTTTTGTCTCTTTTTCTTTGATATCCTTTAACAATAACTCTAGCTACATCACCATTGCTCACACTATTTGAAGATGGTATTTGAGAAATTGGATTGTATCTTTCACCAATTTCAGGATTTACAAATTCATACACTTCTTCATCATACTCTTTATTCATTACATTAATTACATAATCATAGATTTTAACTAACACAGCATAAAAATCAGCATTCTCAATAAAATCATTTTTTAAAAAATCTTTATAATTTGAAAATTTTGTAGTTACCAAATATAAAAACATATCTTTTCCCAAATATGGTTTTAATATCGCATCATATTTCTCTCTGTCATTTTCAGGAATTTTCAAATACTCGCTATAAAGAGCTTCTAATTCTTCTAAATCTTTAAAATCCGCTAATCTTGATATTAAGTTATTTTTATCATTTTCTAATTCATATTTATCTTTTTCTAATCCTAAAATTTTATTATCCCTATTTTTCACATCTTTTGTCAAAGAACTAACTTGATTTTCTAAATGAGTTATCGTTTGATTTTTAGAAAGAATCTCCCTTCTTAAGTCATCAACATTTTTTTCTAAATTAGCTTTTTCTCTCAACAAATTATTTATTTTGAAGTTTAAATCATTTATTTTAACATCTCTAGATTTAATTTCTCCATTCAACCTTAAAAATTCAGCTTCTGCTCCCTTTTTAAAATTTGAAAATTCTGTTTTTAAATTATCGAAATTATCTTTTTCTTGATTTAAATCTTTACTTATTTTTTTAATTTCATCAATTTTCTCATTTTTTTCTTCTTCTAATTTTTTATTTTTTTCTTCCAATTCAGTATTTTTTTCTGTTAGTTCTGATATTCTTTGATCTTTTTCTTCTATCTCTTTTATTTTTTCATTTTTTAAATTTTCTAATCTTTCCTTTAAATCTAGATTTTCTTCCTCTAATTTTTTATTTTCTTTTTTTAATTCGATTCCTTGATTTTCATTTCCAAACTCTAAATCATTTCTCTCTTTTACTTCTTTTTTATCTTTTAATTTTTCATAACTAGGAAACATTTCTTCGGAAGAATTATTAAATTTATTTTTTTCAGTATTCGGAGATTCATTTAATACATTATTTTCAAATTCATCTCTTAACTTTTCTATTTCATTTTTAAAATTTTTTTCAATTTCAGATATTTTTTCTGAAAATTCTTTTTCTTTATTTTCTAAAAATTCAACTTTTTTAATGAGTTTAATTATAAGTAACCTATTTTCTTTTATTTTATCTATACTATTACCTAAAATTTTTCCTGTTTGTCCATCATTCATTTCTATCTCTCCTTAATTTCCTTTCAACTTCTTAGCAAATATTGAACTCAAATTTACTTCATCTTTTGCTACTGTATTCAAATTTTCTTTCTTTTTAGAAACAATTTTTGATTTTTTTGAACTTACTTTAAAAAACTTATTATTATTAGTTATTACCAAAATCTCATTTTCAAAATTTTCTTCTTCTTTTGTTCTAATAAATTGTTTTCCTTTTTTAGTTATGAAAATCTTTTCATTTTCATTATTAGAAATTTTCAAAACTATATTTTCTTTTAAATTCACATTTTCAAGCAAAATTTTTTCCAAAGTTTCTAAAGTAAAATCACTATCTTCTAAAACTTCAAAATCATTAAATCCATTATAAATTTCTTTAACTTTTTCAAAATCTGTACCAAAAATTAATAAATCAAAAACGTTTTTTGAACGAAAATCTTTTTTTAACCACGATAAAAATTCTTTTACTTCCCTATTACAAAATTTTTCTCCTTGATATTTTTTTACATTTCCATTATATTCTGTCAAAATTCCCTGTTCAGAAATATAAATCGCAATCGAAATTTTTACTGCCATTTTTTATTCAGCTCCTCTTAATAATTCTTCCACTGTTTCTTTATATTTATAATTTCTAATCAATAGATATCTTCATTATATTTCTTCATTTAATTTCAAAAACTCTTCGTCCATCTTATCTAATTTTTCCTTTAAATACTTATACATTGCTACATCATCATCTGCATCTAATTCATTATTTAAATATGCATCTATATTTGTTGTAGGAATTTTACCATCTTTATGATCTTCTAGCATTTTTTTAAATTCGTTTGCATCCATTTTTATTTCAGCCGCACCTTTTATTGTTCCAAATGAAATCGGTTCTTCCAATCCTAAATCTTCACCAAAAGCTTGAAATATTGTTGAAATTGTATTTGATTTATGTTTTTTCTTCTCTGTTTCATTTAAATTTTCTAATTTATTTTCTTCTTCAGGAGTTAATTCTTTCATTGATTCTTTCACATCACTTATATAACTTGAAACACTTTCATAATTCTCAGGTTTTATATCTCTAACCTCTGCTGTGTAAGAAAATCTTTCATAATCTTTTGGCTCTATTTGACTTTTTGGACTCAATAATTTCACAACTCCCTCAGCTAAACTTGCTATTCCAGAAAATAATGCTCTTCCTACACCAGCTATTGCAGTTCCCACCGCTCTAATTGCTCCTGTTATTGCATGTTCTACTCCACTAAAAAAACTTCCTACTGAACTCCAAAATCCCATATTATTCATCTCCTCTTCCTAATTTTTCTATTACTCTTTTTCTACTTTTATATATCTTTATTTTAATTTAATGATGCCTCATCCATTTTATCTAGCTTTTCTTTCAAATAATTATACATTGCTATATCATCATCTGCATCCAATTCATTATCTAAATACGCATCTACATCCATTGTAGGTATTTTATTATTTTTATAATCCTCTACCATTTTTTTAAATTCTGTTGGATTCATTTTTATTTCAGCTGCACCCTTTATTGCTCCAAATGAAATTGGTTCTTTCAATCCTAATTCTTCTCCAAAAGCCTGAAATATTGTTGCTATCGTATTCGATTTATATCTTTTCTTTTCTGTCTCACTTAAATTTCCTAATTTTTGTTCTTCTTCAGGTGTCAATTCTTTCATTGAATTTTTTACATCACTTATATAACTTGAAACATCCTCATAATTTTCAGGTTTTTTATCTTTTATATTAGCTGTATAAGAAAATCTTTCATAATCTCTTGGTTCTATTTGATTTTTGGGACTCAATAATTTTGCTATACCTATAGCTAAATTTACTATTCCAAGAAACGGACTTACACTTAAACCAAGTATAGAACTTCCTATTGTACTAATCGCTCCTAAAACTCCACCAATTGCTGCTGCTATCAAACCAAATACCATTTTTACTCATCTCCTTTTCCTAATTTTTCCATTGCTAATTTTTTTATTTCTAAAGGATCTCCACTATCTATTTTTTCATCTGTTATTTCTTCTGACAAAAATTCTATTATATTTTTCTCTAATTCTTCTACTCTATTAATTTCTTCTAATTTATGTTTTTTCTTAACAAAATATTTTTCTTTTAAATATTTTGCTAATAGATTTTTTTCATTTTCTGTTGCAATTCTTATATTTTTTACATATTCTTTGTTAGCTTTTTTAAAAATATTTGTTTTGTTCCTTATATCTTCTAAACTTCTTTTAGAGAGATTTTCCAATGCTTTATACATATTTTTAAAACTATTTAATAATTCACTTTTACTAGATTCCATAATAGTTTTCATTTCCTCAAAAGTCGGCTCTCTATCAAAAATATTACTTCCTGCAAATATTTCTCTTCTATAATTTTCTCTATAGTAATTAATACAACTATCTTTCAATATTTGTTCGTCTACTTCTTCATCCGAAGTTGTATTTGTCAATAATTTTATTTGAACTTGTACTGCTTTTGACCATCCTTGAGAGAAAACAACTGCTCTTCCTGTTGGTAAACTAGATAAAAATTCTTTTTGTTCTTTTTCCAAAATCATTGTATTTCCAACCGATTCTTTATCATCCTCTGCAAACAATTTATGAATTATTTTTGTGTTCGTATTTTTCAACACTTCAGGAGTTAATTTATTCGGAATTTGATCAGCAATTATTAACGATTCTCCATATTTTCTAACTTCAGCAAGCATGTCAGCAAAAATTTCCACACCTTGTTTTTTATTAACAGAATCTCCCGGCTCAAATTTACTAAGTAGTCTATGTGCTTCTTCAATCAATGTAATATGTTTAAAATGTTTATTTTCTTTATATTTTGCTCTCAATGCTTCTCTTAAATTCGTCATTATAAGTCCCATTACAAAAGATTTTTCTCCAGTATTTTTTACTTCTTCTATTTCTAAAACAACCTTTTTATCTAATAATCCCACAAAATCAATACTTCTCGGTGTATTTAACATAAGTCCTTTTGAACCTAGAGTCAAACTTTGTAATCTAGCTTTTATTGAACCAATATAGTCTTTTTTCAATCTTTCATCAAATCCTTGTTTCTCAGCTACAGCATCCACTTTTTTCAATATATCATTGAATGTAGGAAATGCGTAAACATCGTCTGCAAATGGATTTTCAAATTTTGTATTCTTATTCGTATTTACGTTCCAACCATAATCTTTGTAACATTCATATATTGTTGATTCAATTAATTGCGGTATAGCTGCTTCCATATCAAATGATGCTTCAATAGCCGCTTTTATCATATCTACTCTCGAAGTTAAACTTTCGTGTGGAAAAAACTCGAATGGATTCAATCTAAATGGTGCAATATTATCTTGACCTAAGGTAAAAATTACCATATCTTCTGTTTTTTCACTAAGTTTCATAATTCTATATTCTGTTTTAGCTGGTTCCACTACCAAAAATGGCATTCCACTTTCAAGTAAAATTCTTTGGCAAGTAGTAGTTTTACCTGTTCCTGTTACTCCAGCAACAAAAATATGTTTATTCAAATCTTTTTTATCAATATTTACTTCTGAATTTTCTAATATTTTCCCACTTTGCACCAAATTTCCTAGTTCCAATGGTTCTTTCATTTTTTCATTAGTTGTATTTAATCCAAATTCTACTTGTTTTGTTACTTTTAATCCGTTTACTTCTTTTCTAGGAAGTCCTGCAATCAACGATAATTCTTTTGATGAATAAAAATCATTAACAAATCCATTTCCTATTTCTATTGAATTTACAGTATAAAACTCATCTTTTTCAATATCATTTTGAATTTTATTCATTTGAAAATTAACTAAATTATTTATTATTTTTCTATCTTTCACATTATCCAATCTATAATATTCCAATGGTCTTTTATTCCCTTTTTTCCCAGAAGATAATGATTTCAATGTATTTCCCAATTTAAGCAAAGTTGCAGAATTATCAGCAAAAATATATGTATTTACTCTAAATAATCCTTTTCCTTTTCCATAATCAATTATTGGCAATAAAGTTTCATCAATATATGAAATCCATGAATGAATTTCTTTTTTTATAATTTCAATGTTTTCTGTTTCAGATGTGCCTGTACTAAAACCGCTATTTTTAGTTGTACTGTGATTTTTTGTAGTTCCAATTGTCTTATTTTCTGAAGTTCCTGATGTTTTGCTAGTTGAAGTTCCAGTAGCTTTACTCAACGAAGTTCCTGATGTTCTACTTGTCGATGTTCCTTTAGTTCGGCTAAGGTTACTTCCTTCTGTAATTGTTTTACTTCCTCCTTCTGATTTATTTTTATTTGTTCCCCATGATGTTCCAGCACTTTCCCCTGTTGAAGATGACTTACTACTTGTAGAAGAACCATTACTGGTTCCTGTTGTCGTACTTTTACCTGTATTTTCTGTCTTGTTAGAACCCTCAGAATTACCCCAGGTATTTCCAGTAGCTTTATTATAATTCGTTCCTTTTGTTTCACTTTCATTAGAACCTTTAGTCTCACTAGCACTGCTTCCTTCTGTTTTTGTCTCACTAGATCCACTAGTCTCGTTATTACTTTTACCTTTTGCTGTACTCTCACTAGTCCCAGTCCCTACAGTAGCACTCTCCCCAGTATTATTACTTTTATTTTCCCCCAATTGATAACTTCTCTTATGAACCGTATTATAATAATTATACTGTTTATAAATATCTTTCTCAATCTCTACAATTTCCTCTTTCTGAATCGGATTAGCATAAATCACAAGTCCAAATGTCCCTTGATTTCCCACGCTCATTATGTCAATTAATCTGTCAATTCCCTGAAAATCGCTTCTATCTTCAGATTCATTTATTCCAGGATTTCCTTCAAAATACGCATATTTATTTCCTTGATTTCTTATAACCTTCAAAACTTCTTCTTTTTCGTCAGAAATAATTTCTTTTATCTTACTTCCTCTAAAATTCCCTTCAATACTCGGTTTTAAAATCATATCCCCAACATCTTGCAATTCCAAAATGCTATTGCTTGAATCAATATAACTGTTTTTCGCAACCCCAAAATAAATCGAAACTTTTTCTTTCGTCCCCAAAATAATGTACAAAAAATTATTAAAACTATCCCTCAATGCTCCCAAAACATTCTCAAAAGCCTCTCTTCTCGGTGCTTTCTCTTCTTCTTCATAAGTAATCTCATTAATCTTATAAAGTGCAATATCCCCAAAATTCTCTCCTAACAAATCAAAATCCGTCACTTCATAAATATCTGTAAACAAATCTTGTTTTTTTACTTCATTTACTAATTTTGAGTCAATTTCTTTCAAACTTTCTAGTAAAGTTTCTTTTTTCATATTTTTTTTGCCTCCAATTTTTAAAAAAATTTTTTTAATAGATGTCTCCAAAATAATTTTTAACTTCAGCTGATTTTGCATTTTTTTCGTAGATTAAATCTATTAAGAAGTTCATGAAATTTAATGTATCATTTAAATCTATTTTGAAAGTATAATATCCATTCCCTTCATAGGTGGTACCTATAGAATGGCTATAATAATACCATCTCATTTTTAAATATATTTCTCCTGTTTTTTCTATTTTTAAATTATAATGTTCATCAGTTGAATACCATTTTGCAGCAGGATTACTCCCATTATATTTTCCATACTTATAGTTACTGCAATCGTGAGTACATTTTTCATTCTCCCAACCTACAAACGACCCTTCATACACATAAGACATCGGCAACTCCCTCACAATATTATCCTCTGTCTCTTTCTCATTCGGCTTATCCCCATACTTTCTAAACTTAAATTTATAATTCGCTAACTCCTCTTTCGTTTTCCCAGTTTCTTTCAAAATATCTCTCAACGGAACTGCTCCACCTGAAATAAATCTCATTTTCAATAATTTCTCAACCCCACTTCTATCACTTATCGAATACAACAACTCCATAAATTTCTCATCATCTGTCAAATATTCTTCCGCATTCTCCCTCAAATAATCTACATTTAATTGCACCACTTTCAACGCCTTAGTACTCTCATCATTCATCGTCTCAACTTCTTGCACATCTTCAATCACAATAATATCATCACTCATTAGTTTTCTCTCCCTAATTTTAAAATTTTCTTTTCATTATTTTCCTAAAAACTAAATATTATCTATATTTTGAAAATAAATTATATCAATAAATATCTTCAAAATAATTCTTCAAATTATCCACCTTCACATTTTTCTCATGAATTACGTCAATCAAAAAATTCATAAAATTTTCAGTATCATCTGCATCTATTTTGAAAGTGTAATAGCCATTTCCTTTATCAATATCAGAAAATTGATAGTACCATCTCATTTTTAAATACATTTCTCCTGTTTTTTCTATTTTTAAATTATAATGCCCATCAATAGAATACCATCTAGCATTGGAATTATTACCAGCATAGTTTGTATATTTATAATTCGCATAATCATACGAACATCTTTCATTTTCCCAACCTCTAAAACTCCCCTCCAAAACATTTGACATCAATAACTCCCTCACAATATTATCTTCTGTCTTCTTCTCTTCAAGTTTATCCCCATATTTCCTAAACTTCACTTCATAATTTGCCAATTCTGCTTTAGTCTTCCCACTTCTCCACAAAATATCTCTTAATGGTACTGCTCCGCCTGATAAAAATCTCATTTTTAATAATTTTTCTACTCCGCTTCTATCACTTATTGAATATAGCAAATCCATAAATTTTTCATCATCTGTCAAATATTCCTCAGCATTTTCTTTCAAATATTCCATATCTAATTGAATTACTTTTAACGGATTATTACCATTTTCTTTTACTGTTTCAGCTTCTATAATTTCTTTATCACTCATATTCCTATCCTTTCTCACATTTCACATTATTATCATGTAATCTTTCTAAAAAATATCTCCGAAATAGCATTTTAATTTATTTTCTTTAACATTTTTCTCATAAATTACATCTATCAAAAAATTCATAAAATTTAAAGTATCGTCAATATCTATTTGAAAAAAGTATTCCGACGAATTTCCACAAGTCATATCAAAATACAATTCCCAACTCTTATCCAATTTCAAATTAAAATTATCAAGCGACTGCCAAGTTCCATTCCCCACATAGCTTTCACCTGACCAAATTCCAAAAGTCCCTGAAAAGATATTCGCCATTGATAATTCTCTTACCACATTATCCTGCGTAGCTTTTTCATCCTCTCCAATTCCATATTTTCTAAATTTTACTATATATTTTTCTAACTCTCCCCTATTTTCCCTACTTCTCCACAAAATATCCCTCAAAGATACCCCTTTTCCTAATAAAAATCTCATTTTTAATACTCTCTCTACACCACTTCTGTCAGCCATCGAATAAAGTAAATCCATATATTTCTCATCATCTTCAAAATATTCTTCCACATTATTTTTTAAAAATGGCACATCTAATTGAATTTTTTTAAGTACACCATCATTATTTTTGTCGAATTTTTCCACATCAGATGACTCTCTTACTATAATTTCATCTTCGACTATAATATCTTCCATCTCACACTCTCCTCTACAGTTATGCAAAAGCTGCATTTAAACTTTCGTTTTTCTAATTTTAATAAAAAAGATAAACTCTTTTACTTTCTAAATTTTTATTTTTTTTATTTTTTAATATATTATCTTTAAACTTATTAATATTATAACTTATTTCTGTTATTTTTCAAATTATTTTAATAAAAAAAATCCCTTTCCCAGAGATTTTTAAATTACTATTATTTCTTTTTAATCCAATATCTAGCCACAATCCTAGATAACTTCACAATCTTTTTTATTCCTTTCAAATGTTTCGTTTCCAAAAAAAGACTTGCAGATAAGCTGCTCCAGCTGTCATTCCACCAATGAATTCCATAAGTTTCAGTTTTTATGCAATCTTTTGTGTATTTTTCGTGATAACCGTATGGATAAAAGTATTCTTTTGGAAAAATTATAATTTCTCCATCTTTTAAAATATTTTCTCTTTTTTCGCTCAAATTATATTTTTTCTCAAAAACATAAGTAAAAATCTTTGGAATCGTCCAAATAGGCTTTTCCCAAATGTCAGCTTCGTAAAACTCCATTATTTCTTTTAAAATTTCATTATGTTTCGTTGTTCCAAAAATACCTACACTTATATGTTTTTTATCTTCATAGCCAATAAAAAACTCCATTTTTTTTGAAATTTTATCTTTTTGACTTTGAAAAAAAGAAATTTTTTCTTCCAAAACTGGTGTCAAATCTTTTATTATTTCCATATCTGTATCCACATAGATTCCTGAATTTTCATACATAAAATGAACTCTCATGTAATCTGAAACATACGCCCACAATTTTTTCTCATAACACTCACGAAAAAATCTGTTCTTTTTTAGATGTTTTTCCATATCAAAATTTTTCTCGTTAATCTCAATTATCTCAAAATTTGGCAAATTCTTTTTCCAGGATTCCAAGCATTTGTAAAAAATCTCTGGCTTTTTTGCATTTCCTATCCAGACATAATATATTTTTTTATCTATAATTTTTTTTTCTGACATTTTTTCTCCTATTTTTATTTTTAAATAAAATTATATTAAATTTTTAAATATTTTTATCAAAAATTTTATAATTTTTTTTATTTTTAAACTTTAATTCTCTCCAATTCCCTTTTTTTCTCAATTTGCTTATACATGTAGTCAATACTTGTAACAATTGCATAAACTGCCACTAATAGCGCCATATTTTTGATTAATCCATCTCCAAAGAATGAACCTCTTGGAATGTAAAATAAATTTGGGATGAAATAATAGCTTGTAAGCAATAAAAATCTGTTTTTTACAACATATTTTTCATATTTTATGATTGCAATTCCCAATAAAATTGAGATTATAATTAGCCAAATATATCCTAAATCATACATTTCAGCGATATAGTTTGAACCTATTCCTTCTCCTTTTAAATATGCCGTTGGATCTAGCTCGTATGTCAATCTGTCGGCTAATGAATTTGTCATGTAAAGCGTGTCCATTGACTGTGGCTTGAATCCAAAAAGTCCTTGTAAAATGTAAGGATATGGACCTGCACCCACGATTTTATCTTTGAAATTGACTGTGTATCCTAAAACTAAGTAACTTACTCCTTGTGAGAATAAAAAGTTGCAGATTGAATTTATTAAGTCGAAACTGAATATTTTTTTACTTCTGAATGAGACCAGAAATTGGGAAAAAATTACTGTAAAAGCCGTTAATTTTACCATTGTCTTTGGTTTTATCTTTATTCCATAAACTTTTGCGTAATACCACATAACGAATAATAATTGAGTTAAGAAAATCGCTCTTGCTCCTTTGAATGAATCCAATAATTTTACCATTAAATAAAGTGCTGAGACGAATAAGAATTTCTTTTTTTTAGGAATGGAAATTAAAAATATTAAAAATCCGATTGTCATTATTGTTCCGCTTCCTTTTGTAAAAACGGGATATTCGACATTTTTTAAAATTCCTGTGTAATATGCTTCGTATCCAGCACTTAAAATTACTTTTAACTGAAGTAACATCTTGTAAGCTAGAGCGGGTAATGAAATTATGAATAAGAACATTCCTAAATTTTCAAAAATGGGATTTTTTTGAAGTGTTACGCTGCTTTTTAATTCATAGATTTCTTCATTCATAATTCCAATAAAAAATCCTAGATGTGTAAATAGCAAAACTAATAAAAATATTGTTATAATTTCTATTCGGACATCATAATAAAAGTAAAAATTGGCAAATTTTGTTGCCCAGCCGAATTCACGGTAATTTACAACATCTAAAAAAATTCTCGTAAAGTTGAATAAAAATGTGGTGTACAAAAAAATCATATAGGAATTTAGCCAATCTAAATAAACTTTTGCTGTTAAGAATACATAAATATAAACAAACATAAGCAAAACTTCTAAAAATTTCATATCTGACTTTATGTTTTCAAAATGTACTGCCACTTTTAAAAATAACACAAAAGCTATTACAAATATATGAAATATTAAAAATAACAGTTTATCTCTTTTCATTTTTTTATTTTTCTCCTTTTATTATTATTATTATTATTTTATTTTTATTACTTTATAAAAATTTATAAAATTTAATATTTGACAAGATGGCTTAACCTCTTGCTATTATTATAGATTTTAATAATTCTTCTTTTCTAAAAATTTTTTTTATCTTTCAGCCACATAATAAATCCTAAAAAACTTCCCAAAACAAAAAATAACTTGCTGTTGCACTCTTTAAAAGATTTTAAGTAGCTATAATTTGAAAATCTGCAAAATTTATAATAAACTGCGTTATTTAAAAGTCTTTGCTTAAAAGATAATTTTTCAAAATTTATTTCGTTGTGATAAAGCGCCTGTCCCTTTGGATTTTTTAGCAGTAAATTGTTATATTTTGCCGTTAATCCATCTTTTTGATAATCTTTAATTTCAATTTTTTCATTGACATAAAGCATTTTATAATTTCTGCAAATTCTGTTATAAACGACAGCTTCAGTTACAAATTTTTCACCGTCAAATACAGGAAATGGAAATTTTTTTATAATTTTTGTAAAAAATACAAGCCCTTTATCTCCTGTTACGCCGTATTTGTTATAAACTTCAAACTGTGTCGCAATTAATTCATCTTTTGGAAAAGCGCTTCCTATAATTTTTCCATCTGGATAAGTTGAAAGATAGCCCATTCCAGCTAAATTTTTGTTGTTTTCATATTTTTTTAAATATTTTAAAATAATTTCAAGCCCATAATTTTTGTATTCATCGTCAGAATCAAGACAGATAAACAATTCTCCTTGTGCTTTTTCCAGCGCAAAATTATACGCCCTCTGTTTTCCGCCATTTTCTTTAAAAAAATATTTTATATCGAGTTTTTTTTCTTTTAAAAAATCTTTTACAAGTTCATTTGTTCCATCATTTGAGCCATCGTCGACAATCAGCCATTCAAAATCTTTGAAAGTCTGATTTCGCAATGAAAAATATAATTTTTTTAGTAATTCTTTTCGGTTGTAAGTCGGTGTAAAAATTGTAAATTTCATAATTTTCTCCTATTTATTTCATCTTTTCAAAAATTTTTTAAAAATATTTTTTATTTTTTCAGCAACTTCTTTATTAATAAGTATTTTTGCGATGATTCCCAAATAAACTATTTTTAATGAAAATTTCATCCACGAAACTTCATGATTTGACAGATAAAAAATCGCTGGATTTAATAAAATTATCAAATAAAAAAACATTTTTCTGTAATTAAAAGAAATATGATATTTTCTTTTTATGACGACCATTTCGGCAACTGCTCTTAATAAAAACGCCAAAATTGTTGTCCAAAGCGCAATAAATACCCCATAACTTTTAAAATTTGGAATCAAAATTAAATTTCCAATTAAATTAAAAGCCATCGCAAAAACTGAAAAATAAAAAATATACATGCTGTCTTCATGAAAATGGAAAAAATAATCCAGACAAACAAGCGCCTGTATCACAATTCCCGCAAGAACATACGGAATAAAGTCAATTGCAGCGGCATAACTTTTTGGGAAAATAATTTTTATTGCTTCTGGCGCAAAAAGCTGCGCAATTACACATGCAAACGAAATTATTCCCAAAAATGTTTCAAGACTTTTTGTAATTTTTGGATTATTTCTATCCGTTTTCATTGCTTCATAAAACTCTGGAGTCCAGCTGTTTATAAATGACCCAGTTATTACTGAAAGCGCCCTTCCACCAGTAAATGCAAGGCTGTAAGCTCCAACAATTGCAATTGGAATAAATTTTCCCAAAACGATTCTGTCACTAAAATTTACAATTTGGTCAGTTAATTCAATGAAAATTAGCGGCAATCCATTTTTTAGTGAATAATTTACATATTCTTTCTTAAATTTAAAATTAAATTTTCCAAAATAATCTTTAAAGCAATAAATCAAAAGCAAAACTACAGCCGCAAAATTTGCAATTTGATTTCCAAGCGCTCCTAACTTCATATATTTTATAAAATATATCGCTAAGAAATAATTTGAAAAAAGTTTGATTAAACTTCCAAATGCAACTTTTCTGTACATCTTTTTCATTCTAAAAAGCGTTATTGCAAGTGTATTTAAAGCATTTACAAATCCTATTACAATTGTTAAAATAATCAGTGAATTGTAATCAATTTTGTTTAAATCAATTATATATGAAAATATTTTTTTTGAAAATGGCGTTATTAAAAATAAAAAAACTAATAAGTTAAAAACTATTATGACAAAAAACGAAGAAAACAAGAAACTTCCAAATTCTTCTGGATCATCTTTTAAATCCACATATTTTTTCATTTGCGCATTATAAATTCCAAGTCCTAAAAATACTGCAAAAAGCGTGGCAATTGGTTCTAACATTCCGACAATTCCATATTCTTCAACGGTCAAAAGCCTTGTGATTATCGGCAAAAATACGAGTGATCCCATTTTTGTGACAACATTTGAGAGCGTGTAGACAAGTGTCCCTTTTAATAAACTTTTATTATCCATAATTTCCTTTCTTTCTCTTTCTTTCCTATTTTAACCCAACCAAATCGTGCACTCTAATAATTCCAATAACTTTTCCATCTTCTGTAACTGGAAGCACTCCAATTTCATTTTTTCTATTTTCCATAAGTTTCAACGCTTCCAGTGCCATCGCTTCTTTATGAATAAAAATAGGCGATTTTGTCATAATGTCCTTTGCCTTGTAGCCAAAAAACTTTTCTTTGTGCTGCAATGCTCGTCGTATATCTCCTTCTGTTATAATTCCTTTAAGTTTTCCATTAATTCTTCCATTTTCAGAGATACAGACAGCTCCCATCTTCTTTTTTGTCAAAGTCATAATGACATTTTCTATCGGATCATCTTCACAAAGTACAGGTAATTCATCGCCAATGTGCATTAAATCTGACACATGCAACAAAAGTCTTTTTCCAAGACTTCCACCAGGATGATATTTTGCAAAATCATTTTTTGTGAAATTTCTAAGTTTCATAAGACTTGCTGCTATTGCGTCTCCCATGACAAGTGTTACAGTTGTCGAACTTGTCGGCGCTTGACCAATTGGGCACGCTTCCTTGTCAACTCCGATATTTACTACAACTTCAGAATGTTTCGCAAGTGCTGAATTTTTATTTCCAGTAAGGCTGACAATTCTTGCTCCAATTTTTTTTATTGGATCCAAAATGCTCAAAACTTCATCTGAATTTCCGCTATTTGAAATTGCTATGACAATATCCCCACAGCTTATCATTCCCAAATCGCCGTGAAGCGCTTCTGCTGAATTTACAAAAATGGCACTTGTTCCAGTTGAAGCCAAAGTCGCAGCTATTTTTTCTCCAATTATTCCAGATTTTCCAATCCCTGTAATTACAACTTTATTTTTTTCTAAATTAAAAATCATATTCACAAGTTTTTCAAAATTTTCGTCAACTTTATTTCTAACTTTTTTTAATTCGTCTATTTCAATTTCAAAAACTTTTTTTCCTTCATCAATAACATTAACAACATCAATTTTATTTTTATTATTATTTTCCATCTCTCTTAAACTTCCTTAACTTTTATTTTTTTCAATTTTAGCCAATATCTTTTTAATTTCTTGACTTTTATCCTTATGACAGACCAGAAGTGCATCTTTTGTATTTACAATAACAATATTTTCCAGTCCAATTGTTGCAATCATTTTATCATTTTCCTTGTTGATGATAATGTTTCCTTCAGAGTCAATTTTCTCAAATTTTTCAGATTTTACAACATTTCCCTTGTCATCTTTGGAAAAAATATCTCCCAGTGACTTAAAACTTCCAACATCGTTCCATCCAATATTTACAGGAATCACGCTCACCAATTTTGTATGTTCCATAACACCAAAATCAATCGAAATTTTCTCAAAATTTTCAAATTCATCTTTGACAAAACTGCTCAGCTTTTCTCCATAAAACTCTTTCAAATCAACTTTTTCAAGCAACTTTTCGATATTTTCCAAAACAATTTTGTGTGAATCCATATGTTTTTTTATCTCGCTTAAAATAAATTTCGTCTTCCAGACAAACATTCCACTGTTCCACAAAAAATTTCCTTGCTCAATATACTTTTCCGCAAGTTCCTTATTTGGCTTTTCCCTAAATCTCTTAACCTTGTATATGCAAAGTCCATCTTTTTTCTCGCAACTTTTATTTTTTTTCACATATTCAATATATCCGTACCCAGTTTCAGGATACGAAGGTCTTATTCCAAGCGTAATAATCCTGTCTCCCTTTGCCGCCTCAAATGCAAATTCAAGGCTTTTTAAAAACTCATCTTCCTTTTCAATCAAATGATCAGACGGCAACACAGCCATAATGCTATTTCCCATAATTTTGTCAATTATTTGCGAAGCATACCCAATACAAGCTGCAGTATCCCGTGCCATTGGCTCAAAAATAATATTCCTTACAGGTATTTGCGGCAATTCCTTTTTTACAATTTCCAAATAATTTATATTTGTTGAAATAAATATATTTTCACTTGGTATCAGTTTCAAAATTCTGTCAACTGTCTCTTTAATCATCGTCTTTTCCGACACCAAGTCCAAAAATTGCTTCGGCTTTTCATTAGTCGACAAGGGCCAAAATCTAGTACCACTTCCTCCCGCCATAATCAAGGCAACTCTATTAATTTTTTTCGTTTCCATTTTCAATTTTCTCCTAATTTTTTTTACTAAAATTGCACTTTAAGTATATCACAAATTACTGAGTTATTCCATCGTTTTTAAAAAATAAATTAACTGTAAAAAAATAAAAAAATAACTCAATATGAATTCTAAAATTTATAAAGAGTTATTTTTTTATTTTACTGTATTTTCAAAAATTTAACTAATAAATCAATCTAAATCCAAGTCCACCTCTTACATTTTCTCCCTTAGTGTCATATCCAGCATTTACTG
>ERZ772960.1056-NODE-1056-length-22921-cov-13.419794_pt1 | contig 22921 bp, 20 predicted proteins | sample MGYA00580678_ERZ772960 | MGnify/ENA primary metagenome ERZ772960 (study PRJEB29015, sample SAMEA2737930) | human oral metagenome | biome: human oral; feature: human-associated habitat; material: dental | place: China | collected 2059 ... | reverse complement strand
ACTTTCATTACTATTTGTGCCGCGGCTTGACCGCGGAATGGAGATTTTTATGGAAAATCATAGCGGTAAAATATTAAAAATACTATTATTTTTCGGTGTATTCGGATATCTGCAATATTATGATTATAGCCGTGGAGCTTTCAAACTTGGCACTGTCACAGGCGGGTTAATGATGGCTTCGGCAGTATATTTGATTGTGTCCCTCTTTGGAATAATCTTAAATCTATCCAGAAACTATATAATAGCTATTTTCGGAACAGGCGCACTTGCTTTATTCCTTGCTTTTAAACTGGACGAAATCATCTCCAAGGTCTCTTGGCTTAACGAAACGATTGTTGCGGTTATACTGATAATTTTCACAATACTGTGCATTGCCAAAGATTTTTCTATCCTTAAGCCTAAGCAGACTATTTCGCCATATTCACCAAGTAATTTTGCTGATACAAGTACACCTTTGGACGAAGCAGACCTAAACCAAACTATGTGTGCGAATATGAAAGCAGATCCTCAATATGTTCTCAATCTATCCAATATGTTAGAAGAACAATGGGGACGCAAGCCCACCTATGATGAAGTCATGGACTTTATTGACCATTTAGCTATTCCTGAAAATAAGAAAGAATATGAAAACGAGGATAGATAACACTTTATGTATAAAAATATAATTGATGTCCGCAAGTACACTCCGCAGGAGATAAAGTGCAAGAATTGTGATAGTGTTGATATGGTTTTTTGGAAAGATATTTATGAGCATTTTCCCTATTTTTGGCAATGCCGCAATTGTGGCAGTTTGTTTAATACGAATCTGACGGGTACGCTGTCTATTGAGGATTTACCGCAAGATATTAAAATAAGAATCCTTAAAGATATTGAAAGATGATAGGTGATGAAATAGGCGTAACGAAACAGCATTAATCTTTTTTGATATGAAAAAAGTAAAGAAAACGTATTGATAATCTTCTTCTTCTCCCATATTTCAAATTCCTTTCAAAACAAAAAACTGTAATCACAGTGATTAATCTGCACGAATTTTAGTTTTATATTTCGTCTTGATATAGTGAAATAATTAGCGGGGGTATTAGGGGGTGAAACCCCAATTTTTACAAAATAAGTTTTTGTAAAAATGACTAACAAGCGGGCAATGTACCAACACCTTGTGGGAGTACATTTCCCTATGCTTGCTATAGTATATAAAGCTACAATTTCTATTTTCTTTTATTGCTTATTTTTTAAGCGGTAAAAGAAGAAATATTTTATATTTCAATGTTTGAAATGAACAACGCAACGCTTCAATTGTTAATAGATATTTTGTGGTGTTATGTTTTTCTTTTTATTATATTTTCCACAACAACGAAGTGATATCTTTTATAGATATTACACCCAACACTTATTTTATACTGTTCTTTTTTGATGTTACTATTTTTCTCTTTTACTGCTTGTTATTTAGTAGTAAAAAGAAAAAGTATCTTACAAATGCGATTAATGAAGATGGCAACACCGCAAAGGTGGGGGGATTTTTGCGTTCTTCCCCCCACCTTTTGCGGTGTTGCCTTGTTCTTTTTTATTACATTTTCCAAAGCCATGTTGCACCGTATTTTATAGATTTAACTCCAAGTTCTCTTTTAACATTTTCTAGTGTTCTTTTCGATACTCCAATTGCCTTTGCCTGCATTATTACAGTTGATACTGGAACCTCTTTTCCATCACTCAATATCTTATTTATTAAATCTTTTGCCACCTTATGTTTGTCTCCATTTAAAGATCCCGCAAGAAGTTCATCAGCAGAAATATCGTACTCTCCAATCCAATTAACACCAGTTTCATCCAATCGAAATGCCATAGTACTTCCCTCTACCGCAAGATTACATTTAATCTGTGCCACTGCTCGAAGTGTGCTATCATCTGGAACTCTTGCCACTAATAGTACACTTCTCGCTATTGCAAAGAAATCAATTGATCCAATACCACGATACGCTGCCTTTACTCCACTCCCCTTATTCATATGTCCAATCAAAATAACTGCACATCCTGTTCTCTCTGCCATAGCCCCCAACTTTTTTGTCATTTCTCTTGCTTCATTTGCACGGTTCATATCCACTCTATCACCTAAATAAGCTTGTAAAGGATCTAGTATAAGCAACTTTGCACCTGTTTCTTTCAATGCCATTTCTAGTCGTTCATCGTCCATATATAGAGATTTCTCGCTATCATCTATTACCTTCACCTTTGAGCAATCTGCACCTGCAGCTAATAATCGAGGCTTTACAGTATCTGCCAATCTATCTTCTGCCGTCTGATAAACAACACTGACTGGATTAATCTGAATTATGTTTCTGTTTTCATCAAATCCTTTGCCTTGTGTAAGCAATGAAACAACCCAAAGAGCAAATGAAGTCTTTCCTTCTCCCGGGTCTCCTTCTATAATTGTCAATTTTCCATAAGGAATGTACGGTTTCCATAACCATTGAACTTCCTCTACCTGTATGTTCTCCATACTTATTATTACTAATTTACTCTCCATTTTTGACCTCCATTTTTTATTGAATTTAGAAGCCCACTATGATAGGATATAAATTGTAAGAGATCTATATCCATTATAGTGGATGGCTCTTGTATTTACAGATACAAGAGCTTTATTTTTTTGTTCTAAAATCGTCTCTATCAGCTGTATATGCTGATTTTCCTCTTTCCATTAATCCTAAAAGCTGTGATAAAAGTGCTTTACAGTCCATTAGGGTTCTAACTGTATTGTCATCTATGAAATTATCTATCTTTTCTATTTGCTCACTTAATCTTCGAATTTCAATACTTAAACGGTCACTTTGATATTTGCCTACCACAATATTAATCTGTTGATGTAGAAGTGATTGTATATAATACTCCCCCTTTGGCATACCACTAACTTTTATCCTTGCTTCAATGGTTCTCCTCTCTTCTAGAGTCGTGCGAAAACATACCGTTTGATTTCGTAAGCGATCTTTGTCTAATCCACTCATTGGTGTCCCTCCTTATACTCTATATCAAGCTTTTCTGCAAGTTTTTCCTGCTTGTTTGGATATAAATGAGAATATGTGTTAAGAGTTGTTTCGATTTTCTCATGCCCCAATCGGTCTGCTATCTCCAATGATGAAAATCCCATTTCTATAAGCATTGAGGAATGACTATGACGCAAATCGTGTATTCGTATGCGCTTTACCCCACTCTTTTTAATACCTCGTTGCATTTCATGTTCCAAATAATACTTTGTTATAGGAAATAACCTATCGTTACTCTCTGGCTCATATATACCTCTTATATAGTCTTGTAAATCTATTGCTAGAAACTGCGGTATAGTAATAATTCTCTTACTTTTAGGTGTTTTAGGCTCTGTAATTATATCTTTTCCGCTCAATCGTTGATAAGATTTACTAATACTTATAGTACACTTTTCAAAATCCACATCTCCTATAGTAAGAGCTAGTAACTCACCTAGACGCATTCCTGTCCAATATAATGTCATAAATGCCATGTATGACTGATGTTTATTCATAATGCTATCAATAAAGCTGGAGAACTCTTCATGAGTCCAAAATTGCATTTCGTCTGCTTTGCTTTTACCGATACTCCCTGCTTTTCTACACGGATTATTGGGTAGGTCATAATGCTTAACAGCATAATTAAATATTGTCGCTAATTGATTGTTTATTGTCTTTAGGTATGTTGCAGAATATCCTTGTTGTATAAGCTCATTCTACCACCTTCTGATATCTGGAACTTTTATCTCATTAATTTTAAGTTTTCCAAAATACGGAAGAACTTTTAAATCAATAATATACTTTTTTGTACGCATGGTGTTTTCTCTTAATCTAGTCTCCATATCTGCATAATAGATTTTCAAAAAGTCCGCAAAACACATTTTAAAATTTGCCTGCTGATTTACTAGGAACTGCCGTAGCCACTCTTCAGCTTCTCTTTTTGTATCAAATCCACGCTTCGTCGACTTTTTCCTATTACCTTGCCAATCTGTATAGCGGTACTGTATAAGCCACTTTCCTGTTTTCTGGTCTTTTTCTGCTTTTGCAGCCATTAACTATTTCTCCTTTACACTCCAAACCCATACCACTTCTTTTCCATATAACGCCTAGGACATTTACCCGCAACTGTGATATAGCCTTTGGCTTTCAATTCAGAATTAAGTTCACGAATAATTTTATATGCCTGTCCTACAGATATTCCTAATTTTTCAGAAAGTTCATTTGCAGTAATATAAGTTTTTTCTTGTGTATTCATATTATCCTCCTTTTTGTTTTATATTAAACATTTTTGCTTGCAACTCTGTTTGAGCATATTATTATAACTACTCATATATAATGTGTCAATAATTTTTATTAACTTTATTTGCTTTATTATTACCTTTTTGGTATATTATTAACAGTGTACATATATTGTCAAGTTTTAATAGGAGTATTTACCATGCAAATAAGTGAACGCATTAGAAAAGTTCGAGAATATAGAGATATAACTCAAAAAGATTTAGGTATAGAGCTTGGATTTCCAGATAAGAGTGCCGCTGTTCGTATTGCACAATACGAAAACGGTACAAGATTACCAAAAAAAGAGACAGCAATTGCAATCTCTAAGGCTCTAAATTGCAATTTTATCAACTTTTATGATGGCCCAGATTTGGGAGAAGCTGAACGCACAATGATGAATTTCTTTTGGTTAGAGGAAAGTCTTAGTGGTTCAATGTATATATTCCAACTACAGCGATATAACGACAAAAACGACTTAAGAGTTGCTTATGGAATGTTCAATGACTATCAGCTTAACAGTGTATATCCACCAGTTGCCCTTGCCTTTGATTACAATTTAATCAATGATTTCATGCGTGAGTGGGCATATCATTTTAGCGAGCGACAAAAGAAACAAATATCCAATAATGAATACTTTGAATGGAAACTAAATTGGCCTTATACATGTGATGACGGCGGAAGATTTCAACCGTCTATTCATTGGAGAAAAAGCCGATAGAAAATAATTTATAGGAAAAAAGAAAGAGAGAGGGATGTATGAAAATAAATATTGAATTTTTTAATGATGATTTTATTAATGCTATAGGTGCAGGTGTATATGAAATCATTGTATCAATAGGAGAAAAATCCAGAAGTTTATATATAGGTGAATCCTGTTGGATTATTGTACGTTGCGCAACCCACTTATATAGATTACAAAAGAAACCAGAATATTTTGGCTTTACAAGCGAAACAATTGATAGAACAGACATAACAGTAAGTTTTAAACTAATTAAATTAATTGACGATAAAGGTGAAAGAAAGTCAAATGAGAAAGAACTTATTGAAAAAAACAAGCCTCTAAGTCAAAGTAGAATAAGTGATAGACAGAAGTGCATTGAAGATAAAATCCACGCACTCAATCAATTCATAAATAACCATTAAAATATTTCACTATCTCTCCTGTACTCATTTTGTACTCAAACCACATATAAAAACGCCACAACCCCTTATATTTAAAGGATTTATGGCGTTATTTTGTTTATTCCAACTCAATCGTTCCTGGTGGCTTGCTGGTGATATCATACATCACTCGGTTGACATGATCGACTTCATTGATAATACGACTGGTCACCTTTTGAAGTACAGGATATGGAATTTCTGCTGACTCTGCAGTCATAAAGTCAATGGTATTGACTGCACGAAGGGCAATGGCATAGTCATAGGTTCGATAGTCTCCCATAACGCCAACACTTCTCATATTGGTGAGGGCAGCAAAGTACTGACTAATGCTTCGGTCAAGTCCTGCATTGGCAATCTCCTCGCGGTAAATCGCATCGGCCTCTTGAACAATCTTTACCTTCTCCTCCGTCACTTCGCCAATAATGCGAATGCCAAGTCCCGGACCTGGGAATGGCTGACGAAATACTAACTTTTCTGGAATTCCAAGCTCAAGCCCTGCCTTTCGCACCTCATCTTTAAAGAGGTCACGAAGTGGCTCGATAATCTCCTTAAAGTCGACATAGTCAGGGAGCCCTCCGACATTATGGTGTGACTTGATCACTACGCTCTCTCCGCCAAGACCTGACTCAACGACATCAGGATAAATCGTTCCCTGTACAAGAAAATCTACCGCACCAATCTTTTTTGCCTCTTCCTCAAATACTCGAATAAACTCTTCGCCAATAATCTTTCTCTTTTGCTCTGGCTCTGTCACGCCCTTTAACTTATCGTAAAATCTTTGTTGTGCATTGACACGAATAAAATTGAGCTTATATGGACCATTTGGACCAAAGACAGCTTCTACCTCGTCGCCCTCATCCTTTCGAAGAAGACCATGGTCAACAAACACACAGGTCAAGTTCTCTCCAATGGCCTTACTCATCATGACCGCAGCAACAGAAGAATCCACACCCCCAGAGAGAGCACAGAGTGCCTTGCCATTTCCCACTTTTTCTTGAATGGCCTTGATGCTACTTTCTACAAATGTGTCCATTTTCCAATTGCAATCACAGCCGCAGACCAGGCGAACAAAGTTTCCAAGCATTTTTGTTCCCTCTGCTGTGTGCAGTACCTCAGGATGAAACTGAATGGCATAGAGATTCTTTTCCATATTCTGTGCTGCTGCTACTGGGCAGTCCCTGGAATGTGCCACAATCTCAAATTCAGGTGCTACCTTTTCGATATAATCAGAATGACTCATCCATACAATGGTCTTTTCCTGCACATCTTTAAAGAGTTTGCACTCTTTGTTATCAATGACAATCTCTGTCTTTCCATACTCGCCCACTGGTGCCTTAGTGACATGTCCATTGAGAAGATGTTGCATCATCTGTGCACCATAGCAAAGTCCAAGTACTGGGATGCCAAGCTCAAATAGTTCTTTTGAGTACGCTGGTGCTCCATCTTCATAACAGCTATTTGGACCACCTGTCAAAATAATTCCCTTTGGATTTTTTGCCTTAATCTCCTCAATCGGCATCTTGTATGAATAGATTTCGCAATAGACATTGTTCTCTCTGACACGCCTTGCAACAAGTTGATTGTACTGACCGCCAAAATCCAAAACAATAATTAATTCCTGTTTTAAATTCAAAACTTCCCCTCCTCTTTTTATTGATATTTCTCTGGAACAAGATATCTCTTTACATATTGACCAGTGTAAGAATCCTTTACATTTGCAATCTCCTCAGGTGTTCCCTTTGCAATGACGGTTCCTCCCTTGTCGCCTCCTTCAGGTCCCATATCAATAATATAATCTGCCGTCTTAATTACATCAAGATTATGCTCTATAACTATAACAGTATTTCCGCTATCTGACAAGCGTCTGAGTATTTCAACTAATTTATGAACATCGGCAAAGTGAAGCCCTGTCGTGGGCTCATCCAAAATATAGACTGTTTTTCCTGTACTTCTCTTTGAAAGCTCTGTAGCTAGTTTAATTCTCTGTGCCTCTCCACCACTGAGCTCTGTCGATGGCTGCCCAAGGCGAATGTAGGAAAGCCCCACATCATAGAGCGTTTGCATTTTCTTTTGAATACTCGGAATATGTTCAAAGAAATGCAATGCCTCCTCAACCGTCATATTCAGCACATCATAGATTGATTTCCCCTTATATTTTACCTCTAATGTCTCTCGGTTATAGCGTTTTCCACCACAGACTTCACATGGCACATAGACATCAGGCAAAAAATGCATTTCTATTTTGATAATACCATCTCCACTACAGGACTCACATCTTCCACCTTTGACATTAAAACTAAATCGGCCCTTACTGTATCCTCTCGTCTTTGCCTCCTGTGTCGCCGCAAAGAGATCTCGAATCATATCAAAAACTCCTGTGTAGGTCGCTGGATTTGATCTCGGCGTCCTTCCAATCGGACTTTGATCGATGGCAATCACCTTGTCTAATTGCTCAGCACCTTCAATTTCCCTATATTTTCCTGCAATGGTGTGAGCACGATTTAACTTCCTTGCCAAAGCCTTATATAAAATTTCATTGACCAGAGAAGATTTTCCAGAACCTGAAACGCCAGTCACACAGGTCATTATTCCCAACGGAATATCCACATCAATCTTCTTGAGATTATTTTCTGCTGCTCCTTTGACCTTTAACCATCCGCTCGACACTCTCCTCTGTTTTGGAATAGGAATAAAAAGTTTGCCTGAGAGATATTTTCCTGTAATAGAATCTGGATTTTCCATAATCTCTTTTGCTGTTCCCGTGGCAATAATTTCTCCACCATGGTCTCCTGCTCCAGGTCCAATATCCACAATAAAATCAGCCTCTCTCATTGTGTCCTCATCGTGTTCAACGACAATCACCGAATTTCCAAGATCTCTTAAATGTTTTAAGGTGCCAAGAAGCTTATCATTGTCCCTTTGATGAAGACCAATACTCGGCTCATCAAGAATATAGGCTACACCCAAAAGCCCTGATCCAATCTGGGTTGCTAGACGAATGCGTTGTGCCTCTCCGCCACTGAGTGTTCCTGTGGATCTTGACAGTGAAAGATAATCCAGTCCCACATCAATTAAAAAACTCACTCTCGCACGAATTTCTTTGATGACCAACGCACCAATCTGTGCCTGTGTTGGTGTAAGTTTCAGTCCATCCATAAATTCCCTAAATTTTACTACACTCATATCTGTGGCATCAAAAATATTTTTATCGCCCACAGTGACGGCAAGAGCCTCTTTTTTTAGTCGCTTTCCACCGCAGCTTTTACAAGGCAAAATTCGCATAAATTGCTCATACTCTGCCTTTGCTGTCTCTGAAAATGTCTCTCGATACCTTCTCTCTACATTTTTAATAAGTCCCTCAAATGTCGTTGGATAGACACCACTTCCACGCTGTCCTGTATAGTGCACATCCACCTCTACATCGGTTCCATAAATTAAAATATCATGTATTTTTTTTGGATAATCTTGAAACGGTGTGTCCAAATCAAATCCAAACTTTTCACAAAGGGCAAGCAAAAGTGCATTGGCAAAACTTTTCTTGTCATTACAACTTTGCCATCCCATCACTGTGATTGCTCCCTCATTGATACTCAATGAAGGATCAGGAATCATTAAGTCCTCATCAAATTCCATAGTGTATCCCAATCCCACACAGTCCGGGCAGGCACCAAAGGGATTATTAAATGAAAATGTTCTTGGCTCAACCGCATCAATGGAAATTCCACAATCTGGACAGGCAAAATTTTGAGAAAAATTCAATATTTCCCCGCCAATAATATCTACCTTGGCATAGCCTTCTCCAAGTGCCAGTGCTGCTTCCAAAGAATCCGTCAGACGCTTTTCTATACCTTCCTTGACCACCAATCGATCCACAACAATGTCGATACTATGCTTAATATTTTTGTCTAATTCAATATCCTCTGACAACTCATAGAGATTCCCATCAATAATGACCCTCACATAGCCACTCTTTTTGGACTGTGCAATCACCTTTTCATGGCGTCCCTTCTTGCCTCGAACAATGGGTGCTAGAATTTGAAATTTTGTTTTTTCTGGTAATTCCAAAATTTTGTCCACCATCTGATCGATGCTTTGCTTGTGGATTTCCTTGCCACACTTTGGACAATGTGGTGTTCCAATGCGTGCATATAATAACCTCATATAGTCGTAAATTTCTGTGACTGTTCCCACTGTCGAACGAGGATTTCGATTGGTTGATTTTTGGTCAATAGAAATTGCTGGGGAAAGTCCCTCAATACTTTCTACATCTGGCTTTTCCATTTGTCCCAAAAACATCCTTGCATAGGAAGATAGCGACTCCATATATCTTCTCTGTCCCTCAGCATAAATTGTGTCAAAGGCAAGAGAAGATTTTCCAGATCCCGAAAGCCCTGTCAATACAACAAGCTCATCCCTTGGAATATCTAAGCTAACATCCTTTAGATTATGCTCCTTTGCTCCCCTAATTTTTATAAATTTATTTGCCATTTTACCTCGCTCTCATTTCTTCATTTCTTACTGAATACCAAGTGCAGACTTCGCTAGTGCATCAGCCATATCATTGTACTTAATATTGGTATGTGCTACAACTTTTACAAAATGAACTTCTAGCTGATGCTTAATCTTCTCAAAAAAATTTCGATAGGCTCTTGTTCCTTCTTTATTGGCCTTCCACTCTCCAGTGCACCACTTGGCAATGCCCTCATAATCATGAAAAATATAGAGTTTTTTATATTGATTTTTTAAGGCATAACGCATAGCCATCTCGGCTCCCTTAATCTCACCTGCAACATTTCTCATATCGACAAGACTTGGATCCTCCACTTTCTTTGCCTCTACTTCTTCCCCATCTTCTCTCAAATAGACAATGCCATAAGAAAATTCATGAGAAGCTGCATTGTAACTTCCATCTACATAGGCAAGCAATGTTTCTTTATCAGGACAAATTTTTTTACATTGCCTATTCTCATTCCCATTGACAAAGGATAGCGCCTCTTCTCTATTTGTAAATGATTTATAGGATGCCGAAGCAAAACCATGCACTTGTGCCTTGCACTCATTCCATGTCTCATAAATTCCTGGCACTCTGCCTATGCGAACTGCGTAATACTTTTTCATTTTTTCTCCACTATACATAGTATAGAATACAAAGGAGAGCTTTCAAACGATTGAAAACTCCCCCTTGCATCATACGATATAATCGATCTACTTACTTTCTATTCTTTAAGAAATCAGGAACATTAATCTGAATCTCTGAACTTGGTCTTTGCTTAAATCCCGCATTTCTTTGCTGATTATTGGCATCCTGATTTTGACTCTGACCTTCTGTTGGCTGCTCAGCTCTATTTAATCCTGGTTTTGCCTGTTGTTGCTGTGTAAATGCTGGCTTTGCCTGCTGTTGAGTGCCCTGTGGAGCTGCATTATTTCCACCATAGAGTGGACGATTTTGTTGCTGTGGGCGAGCCTGTTGTGTTGGACGCTGCTGTGTTGGCTGCACTGGCGGTGCTGGCTTTCTATTGTTAAAGTCCTTTGTAAATTGTCCTTTTACAGGAAGTGCTGTTGGCACTTCATCAAGACCGGTTGCAATAACCGTGATCGTCACCTCATCTTGTGCATTCTCATCATACATCGCACCAAAGATAATATTGGCATCATCGCCAGCAAGTTCTTGTACATAGCTTGCGGCCTCATTGGCTTCAATCAAGCTAATATCACCAGAAATATTGATAATGACATGTGATGCTCCCTCGATACTGGTCTCCAAAAGTGGAGATTGCACAGCCTGCTTTACTGCATCAAGTGCCTTCTCATCGCCTGTTGCATATCCAATACCGATATGTGCATATCCCTTGTCAATCATAACCGTCTGCACATCCGCAAAGTCAAGGTTAATGAGTGCTGGTACATTGATCAAATCTGTGATACCCTGTACACCTTGTTGTAATACCTCATCAGCTTTTCTGAGTGCATCTGGCATACTAATTCTTCGATCTACAATCTCTAAGAGCTTATCATTTGGAATGACAATCAAGGTGTCCACACATTCCTTTAGGCACTCAATACCATTGAGTGCATTGACCATTCTTTGCTTTCCCTCAAAGCGGAAAGGCTTTGTCACAACACCAACTGTTAAAATACCCATTTCCTTGGCAATCCTTGCAATAACTGGTGCAGCACCGGTTCCTGTTCCACCGCCCATGCCACAGGTGACAAAAACCATATCTGCACCAGCAAGTGCTGCCGAAATATCCTCAGAGTTTTCCTCTGCTGCCTTTTCACCCACCTCTGGTCTTGCACCTGCGCCGAGACCTTTCGTCAACTTTTCTCCAATTTGCATAGCAATTGGTGCCTTGCAAGATTGCAATGCTTGATGGTCCGTATTAATGCCAATAAACTCAACACCCTCAATATTCTCTTCAATCATTCGATTGACTGCATTATTGCCAGCCCCACCTACACCAACAACAATAATCTTCGCTGCATTCTCAGCTTCATTAATCTTTATTTCCAACAAGGTATTCTCCTCCCATGTGTTTATTCGTCCTAGAAAATGCGGAATTTCCTATAAAATTCCGCAACAAGTCACATTCTATAATAATATCTTTCACTTGAAATATCAACAATTAATTCTCTTTTTTTCGAATTAACTGCGTCTTTTAAAAGTGTACCATCCACTGCTTGGTTTATCCGTATAGCGATTTAAAAATAGTGTTCCATCCAAATTCTGTTTTAGGAGGTCAGGTAACATATCTGCAAGCGTTTCTAACTTATTCTGCATATTTTCTCTAGTTCCCAAATTAATATCCATCTTATTGATATATAAATAATTATCTCCCAATTTTGAATAAAAAAAGCGATCTCCCTGAATATGAAACGAGCGCAATGAACGCAAATACCCAAGCATTTCATTGAGCTCTGTCTCGTCTTCCGCACGCAAAGTTTCTCCAAGATGAATTTCCTTAAATTCAACTCCATCTACTCGAATAACTCCATCTAAAACTTTAGAAGAGCTTTCTAAAACCTTCGCCCCATCATCAATATAAAACTTCGAACCCATATACTCGATATAGGCCACAATATCTTCCTCTTGAATTGCAATTTCTGCCTGATGCAAGCCATGAAATTTAATGCGATAGCTCTGTACAAATGGAAGTTTTGGAAGATCTCCCGTCATTTGACGAAACCAAACTTTGACCAAGAGATTATCTCCCTTTTTTTGAAAAATCTCCTGATTTAGAGCTTGAGTATCAAACCAACTCCCATGTGTAATATGACTATATTCTACCTTGGTAATCTTTATTCTCGAAGATGCCACAGCAAACAAAACCAACAACAAAACTACAATTGCAAAAATCTTTTTCTTCATCGCTCTGCTCCACTCGATTTCTTTTTTCGATCGCAGTGCATAACATTGAGCACCAATCCAACCTCAATCATCGATGTAATAATGGCTGTACCACCATAACTAATAAAAGGCAAAGTGACACCTGTGTTGGGAATGAGCCCTGTAACAACGCAGACATTCAACACAATTTGACAACTAAAATGTGCCATCACACCAATAATAATAAATCTTCCATAGATATCTTTGACTTTTGCAATAGCCATAGCCATTCGATAAAATAAATAGGCATAGATAATAAATAAAATAGCCACACCAACAACACCAAGCTCTTCGCAAATAACAGCAAAAATCATATCATTGTCACTTTCTGGAAGACCCGTCACTTTTTGCAGTCCTCGTCCAAAGCCCCTTCCCAAAAGTCCACCTGAACCTACCGCATAGAGACCACGTAATACCTGATATCCTCCACTATCTTTATAATTCTCTGGATGCCTCCAAACTAAAATTCTCGAAATTCGATATCCCAAAAAGCCAAGATGATCACCAAAAACATAGAGCGTATAGAGCCCACCGGCAATCAAAAGGGTCAAAAAACCGACCCAAAAAATCATCGCTCCAGTTTTGATATTCTGTGTCAAAAAGTACATCAACACACTCATAAAGATAATAATTAAACCTGTACTGAGGTTTCTCACTGCAATTGGTCCTGCAAGAGCCAAACTCCACATTCCTACAATCAAAAGATCCCAAAATACTTTTCCTATTCCTGCACTCTTTTTTGAAGATAATTTGACAAGTAAAATGGACATGGCAAAAATACACACAATTTTTGACACCTCCGAAGGCTGAAACCTTATTCCCGCAATTCTTAGCCATCTTTTTTGTCCATGACTACTCACACCAAAAAACATCGTATAGAGATTCAAAAAAACACAAAAGAGATAGAGATAGGGCGTCCACTTTAAAAACAAATGATAATCCAATAGTATTGCCATAACTGTACAGGCAATTCCACCGATGATAAAAAATGCTAACTGCCTCAATGTGGTCGACCAAACATTCTTCCCATCTACTTGTAATGCGAAGGAGCTGGCCGAGTAGACCATAAGAAGACCAAACACGGCCAACATAATCATTGCCACAATCATCTTACGGTCAATTCTGCCATTGGAATTTCTTGATTTTCGGAAACTTTGTACCACATCCGCTATAATGCCAATAAAAAAATTTCTCAAACCCGCTCTCATATTACAAATTTCTCACACATTGCTTGAAAATATTTCCGCGCTGCTCATAGTTATCAAACATCCCCCAACTTGCACATGCTGGAGAAAGCAATACATCATCCCCTGGCTCTGCATAAGAAGCACAGACCTTAACTGCTTCTTCCATACTCTCTGCATAAATAATATTCTCATTTGGAAAGCCATGCTTTTTTGCACACTCAGCAATGGCATCTCTAGTCTGTCCCATCAACACTAAATAGCGTACATTTCCATTAAACGATTCAATCCATTCATCATAAGTAGACTTTTTATCATATCCACCTGCAATCAACAGAATAGGTCCTGGCATGGCCTTTACTGCCTGAATAGCTGCATCAGGATTTGTTCCCTTAGAATCATTGTAATACTTGACACCATATTGCTCGGCAACAAATTCAATGCGATGCTCCACCGCCTTAAATTCCTTACAAACTTCTAAGATAACATCCATTGGCACCTTCATACAATCGGCCATCGCTATCGCTGCCATAATATTCTCATAGTTATGTCGACCGAGCAAATTGACATCCTGAATATTTAAGATTGCCTCACTTTTTCCATCAATGGCATGATAAATCACATCTCCATCGAGATAAAATCCATTTTCCAATTTCTGAGCACTGGAGAAAAATACTACGGTAGCTGGACATTCCCCATCCGTTCCAAACTTTCTCAAAACTTCATCCTCATAGTTGAGAATGCAAAAATCATCTTTGCTCTGATTGAGTGTAATATCTTCTTTAATTCGTGCATAATTTTCCATCGTGTGATGACGATTTAAGTGGTCAGGTGTGATATTTAAAATCGCACTGATATGTGGTCGAAACTTAATAATGGTCTCCAATTGGAAACTCGAAGCCTCCAATACAGTAATTGATTTTTCCGTTGTTGCCAATGCAACATCTGTATATGGAATTCCAATATTTCCAACAGTAAAGCTGTCCGAATTGAACTTTTTCATAATGGCCCCTGTAAGAGCAGTGGTTGTTGTCTTTCCATTCGTTCCTGTGATGGCAATCAACTCTCCCTTGGCAATGGCATATCCTAGCTCTATTTCACTCCAAATTGGAACTTTGGCCTCGTTAATCACCTTGACAAATGGTGTTTCAAGATCAATTCCTGGACTGATGACACATAGATGAATCCCAGCCAAATCCTCTGCCAAAAGTTCTCCTGTCTTTGTGGTAATCTTACTTCTATCCTCTACATGAAGTTTTTCAATGATATTTTCTACATCTAGCTGGGCATTGCCATCATACAAAAAGACCTCACTTCCCACATCCAATAATAACTTTGCTGCAGAAATTCCACTCTTTCCTAATCCAGCAACCATGACTTTTTTCTTCATCCTTCTACCTCCAAATGTATGCTATCGTGCTTTTTTCGTTGTTCTTACTGGCTTCTTCGCTGTTGTTGCCTTCTTTGGTGCTGACTTTGCACCAACACTTTTCTTCGTTGTCTTTGCCCTTAACTTTGCGGCCTTTGGTTTTGCCGTGGTTGCGGCTGCACTGGTCTGTGCTTGGGTTTCTGCACTGGTCTGTGTTGTCGCTTGAGTTTCAGCCACTGTTGTGGCCACAGCAGTCGATTCTGCGGTGGCTGTTGTGCTATTTGCCCCACTAGTTTCTCCTGTCGAGGTGTCTGCTGCACTTGTTTCTGCAGCCGAAGTATCTGCCGCACTCTGGCTTGTTTCACTTTGTTTTGGCAAGGTCTCCTGCTCATCGTCCTGCACAGTAAGCCCCGACGCTGCCGTGGTCTGTGCAGCCTCTGGCAGACCATCTGGAATTTGTAAAATTTGAGGAACATACTCATCTGTTTCTGACTTTTGTGAAACATCTGGTACCACGGTAATTCCATTGTCCTTTGGCATTCCTGCCTTTATACTATCTTCCTCTGTGTTCGTCGAATTTGGGAAGAGATTCATATAAGGCAAAACTTCCGTCATAATGTCCTTAAATAAAGTGCTCGCATAGGTGGAATGTGCCTGATCGGCCACATGAGGCTCATCAATAATTACATAACAAAAAACCTCTGGGTTTTGTGTCGGTGCAAATCCAGCAAAAGAGACAAGGTATTTTCCCTTTCCTCTCGGATACTTCTCTGCTGTACCTGTCTTTCCTCCAATATCATAGCCTGGCACCTGTGCAGCGGACCCTGTTCCCTCGGCAACTGTCTTTCTCAATGCTTCCCTCAAAAACTCTGTGGTCTCCATGGACACAGTCTCTCTGACCACTTTTCCATCCAGATTCTCCTTAACTGCCCCATTGGCAGATAAAATCTGCTTGGCAACATGTGGTCTATAGTAGGAACCACCATTAATTACTGAACAAAAAGCTGCTGCTGTCTGCACCATAGTGGTATTATAATTTTGTCCAAAGGAATTCGTTGCCAAATCCACTGCAGACATATTCTGTGCCGTATGAATTAGCCCCTTAGTATCTGCTTCTCCTGGAAGGTCAACTCCCGTCATCTCCCCAAAGCCAAAAATCTTTTGATACTTTGTAAACCGTTCGACACCAATGGCCGCACCAATTTGCATCAGTGCATCATTGCAACTTTGCATCAATGCTCCCGTAACAGTCAATAGACCATGACCATGAACACTGACACATTTAATGGTCCACTTTCCAATTTTTTGAAAGCCATCACAAAAATAAGTTTCATTTCCCTTGATGACACCTTCTTCTAGGCCTGCGGCCACAGTAAAGACCTTAGATGGTGAACCTGGTTCATAGGTATCACTGACTGCAAAATTTCTCCAAATTTCATTGAGGGCATCATTCTTTTTCTTGTCATCCATCTTATCAATATCTGCCTGTTGATAAAACTTTGTAAGATCTCTCGGATGATTTAAATCATATCCCTTACTTGTGGCCAATGCCAAAATCTCTCCATTATTGGGGTTCATTACCAACACAGCCGTGCGTTTACTTCCTGTGCTACTCTCCCATTCTTGAATGTGCTTTTCCACAATTCGCTGTATATTGATATCAATTGTTGAAACGATCTGGTCTCCATCTTCAGCTGACTTAATCACCTGATTTGGACCAACATCCTCATTGAAATAGCCATACTTTTTGCCTTCTTTGCCAATGAGATTGCTATTATAAAACTGTTCAATTCCTCCAGTTCCTACATCTCCATCTCCCTGAGAAAAGCCAATGACATCACAAGCCAAAGCATTGTTTGGATAAGAACGCTGATAAGTCTTTTCAAAGCTCACACCAATAACCTTACCACTCGTCCTTTGGTCCTTCTCTGCTGTCTCCTTATTTGCATCAAAACTTTCCTTTTGCTCACTTGTAATCCCTGCATCCAAGCGATAATATCTTCTGTCCTTATACTCGTTGATGCGATCCTTAATCATCTGTTGGTCATAGCCAAAGGTCTCAGCCAAAACTTTTGAAGTCATCTCCAGATTATCCTCTGCCCTTTTTTTCTTCTTTTCGTCATCCTGACCTTCCAAAATGTCCGCAGGATTTAAAATAATTCGATAAGATTCCTTACTGACAGCCAAAGGCGTTCCATTTCTATCGAGAATATCTCCCCTCTTATAGGCACTTTCTGTTGTATCGTAATTAATATTTTCTAAAATCTTCTTCTCATACACCGGACCATTTTTCACTTTTAAGGAAAACACCCTTCCCCACAATAGTAGAAAAGCCAGCGCAATCACCAAAAAGGGTGCAAGTGCCAGCTTTTCTTCTAATTTAGGGGAAATATTGTTATTTCTCTTTTCAGACGAATTATCCGGATAACTTATTCTATCAAAAATAGATCTAATTTTTAGGAATATCTTCATCTTGCTTCACATACTCACTTTCTGTCTTCTTATATTCGATGACTTGATTCTTCTTAGCATATACCATTCCCAATCTCTTTGTTGCCACTTCATACACATTATTCAAATCAATATAAGAGTTGATGCGATTTTCCAATTCATTGTTCTTTGCTTTTAAATTCTCCAACGCTGCCTCTTGTTTTGTAATCTCTCTCTGAGAAATTTTTACTTTCGTATTGAGAGCAGCAGTATATACTGCACAGGATAGAACAACTAATCCTCCAACTAAGGCAACTACCTCAAAAAAAGAAACTCTTCTCTTTTTTCGAGCCTTTTTCCTTGGTGCCAACTTCTTTGCCACCTTCGCTGTCGAAGCTGGCACGATTTCTCTCTTTTGTGCAGCACTTCCATAGATATAATCTTCTCGTACCTTTGTGCGTACCTTGGTATTTACTCGGTTATCTCTGTCGCTCACTCGCTATCACTCCTTTCAAATACCCTCAATTTTGCACTCTTTGCACGAGAATTATGTTCTAACTCTTCCTGTGAAGGTAAAATTCCTTTTCTTGTCACAATATGTCCCTTGCTCTTTTTATGACATACGCATACAGGAAAACTCTTTGGACAAGTACAAGGATTTTCATTCTTTCGAAATAATTTCTTGACAATCCGATCCTCGAGAGAATGAAAGGTAATAATTGACAATCTTCCACCTGGCTTTAATAAATCAATCATTTCATCAATTGTATTTTCCAACACATCCAACTCTGCATTGAGTTCAATACGAATGGCCTGAAAAGTTCTCTTTGCAGGATGCCCACCAGTAACTTGGATCTTCATCGGGATGGAAGCTCGAATAATATCAATCAACTCTCCCGTTGTCTCAATTCTCTTTTTTTCTCTCGCCTTTACAATATGCTTTGCAATATTCTTGGCAAATCGATCTTCTCCATAATCACGAATTATGCGATATAAGTCTTGCTCATCATAATCATTGACAATGTCCTCTGCGGTTTTTTCCATTCGCTGATCCATTCGCATATCCAATCTTGTGTCTTCACGATAGGTAAATCCTCTTTCCACTGCATCGAGCTGATAAGAAGAAACGCCAAGATCTAGATAAATTCCATCTACTTTTTCAATGCCCAAATCCCTTAAAACTTGCCCCATGTGGACATAATTGTCTCTCACAATTCTTACACGATCAGCAAAAGGTGCTAAACGCTTTGTTGCTGCCGCAATTGCATCAGCATCTTGATCAATGCCCACCAATAGTCCATTGCTTGAGAGCTTCTCACAGACTGCATAGGCATGTCCTGCTCCCCCCAGTGTTCCATCCACATAAATTCCATCTGATCGAACTTGCAATGAGTCCACAGTCTCATGCAACAGTACAGATATATGCTTAAAATCCATTTTTCTTCCTTCCATTGTTTGAGTACTGTATTCTTAAAACTATTGCTTTTAGTCTATGTTAATTCCACAAAAATTTCAAGTATTATCCCTTCTTTTTGCGAACAATTGTAATAACAGAAATGACCACACAAAGTATAGCCAACATTTGAGAAACAGCGATATTTGTACCTGGAACAAGCAAGCTATCCGTTCTTAATCCTTCGATCATTGCTCTTCCTAATCCATATCCTCCGATATATAGCCAAAACATCTCTCCCTCAAATTTTTTCTTCTTCCGATACCACAATAAAAGAAGGAGCAAACAGAAATTCCACACTGACTCATATAAAAATGTAGGATGAACTTGGATATAGTCTATGCCGTTGACTTGCACAAGATGATGTAACACCGCATCATTTAGCATATTTGGATTGACAATACTCTTTTTAATCTGCATAGCAAAAGGTCCGTTCGTGTACCCTCCAAAGGCCTCTGCATTAAAGAAATTTCCCCAACGCCCTAAAATTTGGCCAACCAAGAGTCCAAGTACTGCCGAATCCGCCAGAGTAAAAAAGCTCACCTTTTTTGCTCTAGAATAAACAAATGTCGTAATTGCTGCCGCAATCACCCCACCATAAATAGCCAGACCACCTCCCCGAATATTTAAAATTTCTAGGGGATGATTCTTGTAGCTATCCCATGAAAAAATAACATAGTAAATTCTTGCCCCAATCACGCCAAAGACAATCCCAAATAGGGCAAGATCCATAATTAAGTCAGGATTGAGTCCTCGTCGCTTCATATCACTAGAGGCAAGAAACATTCCAAGTAACATACCTGTTGCAATAATAATACCATAAAAAGCAATCGCAAAGCCAAATACACTGATATGATTATGCAAATGTTCAATTGTAATCCCCAAGTGAATAAACTTTAAATCGTATCCCATTTTCCCCTTCCTTTCTCTAAATTCTAATGACGAATTTTATCACAAAATTCTCCTTTTGTCACTTCTCTATTACAATATAAAATTTGATAGTATCTAAGTTCTGTGCTATACTATGACGATAGTACTGATTAAACTCATGGTATTTTTCTTCCACAACTTAAATACAGAAAGGATTTATTGTTATGAAACTAGGCATTGTAGGTTTGCCAAATGTGGGCAAAAGCACATTATTTAATTCTTTGACAAAGGCTGGAGCAACCGCAGCCAACTTTCCATTTTGTACCATTGACCCAAATGTCGGCGTAGTGGCTGTTCCTGATGCTCGACTAAAAGCACTTGGTGATCTCTATCACTCAAAAAAGGTAACTCCTGCCGTTATTGACTTTGTCGATATTGCTGGACTAGTCAAGGGGGCTAGCAAGGGCGAAGGACTTGGAAATCAATTTCTTTCCAACATTCGAGAGTGTGATGCCATTGTCCATGTTGTTCGCTGTTTTGATGATGTCAATGTTATCCATGTCAATGGCTCTGTCGATCCAATCCGAGATATTGAAACCATTAATTTAGAGTTAATTTTCTCTGATATTGAAATTCTTGATCGAAGAATTGCCAAAACTTCAAAGATGGCAATGAATGATAAGACTGCCAAGAAGGAGCTTGAGATCTTAAAGGAATTAAAAGCAATTCTTGAGGATGGAAAACTTGCAAAGTCATACGAAAATGATGACGAGGATGTGATGACCTTTGTCAAATCTTTGGGTCTAATTACCTTTATGCCAGTTATCTTTGCTGCCAATGTTGCTGAGGACGATTTAGCCGATGATGGTGCAAGTAATCCTTATGTCAAGCAAGTTCAAGACTATGCAGCTCAAAATAACAGCAAAGTATTTGTTGTGTGTGCTCAAATTGAGGAAGAAATTTCTCAACTCGATGATGACGAAAAAGCAGAATACCTTGAGGCTCTTGGCATTAAAGAATCCGGACTCGATAAATTGATCCGTGCAAGCTACGACCTTCTTGGTCTTTTAAGTTATCTTACCTCTGGAGAAGATGAGACAAGAGCCTGGACCATCAAAAAGGGAACTAAGGCTCCTCAGGCTGCCGGAAAGATTCATACCGATTTTGAGCGAGGATTTATTCGTGCTGAGGTCATCAATTATCAAGATCTATTAGATTGTGGCTCCAGTGCTGCTGCTAAAGAAAAAGGCTTGATGAGATTAGAGGGCAAGGAATATGTCGTGCAAGATGGCGATGTCATCTTATTTAGATTTAATGTATAACACAAAAAGAGAGTTTCCACCAATCACTGGAAACTCTCTTTTTTGAGTTTTTTATTGACTCTGAAGCTCCTTATTTGCCTTTTCCACTTTCAGATTTACAAGTATAAAAGTTATCAACACATTAAAGATCATAGGAAGCCATAAGTACATAATATAAAGCATATTTACACAGGACTGTGGCTGAGTTGTGGCATTCTGAACATATCCGCTTGCTGCAAGCATCCAACCGGCTATAGCAGTGCCCAGTCCTCCACCTACCTTCGTTCCAAAGGATGTACAGGAATACATTGTACCATCCACCTTTTTACCGGTCGTAAGTCTTGTATACTCTGATGTTGTTGCAATAAGTGCATTCATATCACCTTGAAGAGGACTCATGCCAAATGCTGCAACAGCTGTAAAGAAAAGCATAAGCGGAATACTTCCCATATATCCTGCTATAACCACTCCCAGACGACCTGCTGTTCCGATCACATATCCGACTATATTTAACTTGTACATACCATTTAACCTTGTGACAAGAACTGGTGTTATAAGCAGCCCTACAATCATAGGAATATTGATAACCCATGAGAAGGTTCCAAACAACCTGTCATTTCCAAGTACATACTTCATAAAGTAAATGCCCATTCCAATTGTAGCCGAATAAAGCTGCATCAAAAGGTAAGCGCCACAAATCATCAGAAAATATTTATTGTGAACAAGTATTTTAAAAGCATCAATCAGATTGTACTTTTCCTTTACCTCATCATCCTTTTTTCCTTCAGAGAGTTCTTCATCTGAAAGTTCTCTGACAGATAATACTGAAACGGTATTTGAAATAACTCCGATTATTGCATATAGAATAGCAACTGTTCTCCACGCTGCCGCACCGCCACCAAGTTTTGCCACAAATCCGACTGTCACAGCCTGAATAAGCATACTGGTTCCAAATGCAAACATAAATCTTATAGATCCCATCTGCACTCTCTCCGAATTATTCTTTGTAATAAGTGCGGTAAGTGATGAGTATGCAATATTGTTGGCTGTATAAAATCCTGCATTTAATAATGTATATGCTATAAAAAACCATGCATACTGGGCGGTACTTCCCATATCCACAGGTATACAAAATATCGCTGCCAAACATACGGCACATCCAAAATATCCATAGAGCATCCAAGGCCTTGCCTTACCCATTTTCGTCTTGGTCTTGTCGATCATGGCACCAAAGAACACATCACTGATGCCATCAAAAATCTTTGAAATTGCAATCAATGTTCCTACTATACCGGCATTAAGCCCTATGATATCTGTTAAATATATCATTACAAATGCAGCTAAGAGGGCATAGACCACATTTCCTGCTATATCACCGGAACCGTATCCTACCTTGTTATACCACTTTAAATATTTCTTTTCTTCCATAAAAATCTCCATTCCGCGGTCAAGCCGCGGCACAAATAGTAATGAAAGT
>ERZ772960.1054-NODE-1054-length-22934-cov-9.262424_pt1 | contig 22934 bp, 36 predicted proteins | sample MGYA00580678_ERZ772960 | MGnify/ENA primary metagenome ERZ772960 (study PRJEB29015, sample SAMEA2737930) | human oral metagenome | biome: human oral; feature: human-associated habitat; material: dental | place: China | collected 2059 ... | reverse complement strand
TTTTAGCCCATACGATAGGGTCTTCATCTAGTTTTTTCTTTAATTCATCATAAGTCCCTAATTTTTCAACAACTTTACTAGTTCTTTTTTTATTAAAATATACAGATTTAATCACATAAAGTGATTTAGCATTTTTAGATTCAACAATATGTAGTCTCATAACAACTCCTTTACATATTTGTATTATATCACATTACCAAACATTACGTAAATATTTGGATGAAAAATTTGACAAAAAAATTAAGCATTACCAATGCTTAAGGTGTGTTTTGAAATTTCACAAGTGTCAAACTTCCGAGTTTAAGGTTAAAAACCTGCAATTATATTTTAAATTTACTTCGGTTAAAAAATCAACTAATAGTTTCTTGAAAGTTAACAAATTAACCGTTATAATATAAATAACATAAAGATAACGTAAGGAGGATTTAAAATGGGATTTATTAGAGAATATTTACCAATCTTAATACCGATAGTTGTTTTGGAAATTGGGCTTATGATTTACTCCTTGAGTCATGTATTAAAACAAAACAAGTTTAAATTTGGGAACAAGGCAATGTGGATAGCTGTAGTTGTTTTAATACAAATTATTGGTCCTATTTTGTATCTAACAATAGGAAAGGATAATGAATAATGGATGCTCTAAAAGTAGAAAATCTATATAAGTCTTTTGGAAGCCGTAGTGTTTTAAATGGGTTGTCTTTCTCTATTCCTGAAAAAACTATATTTGGATTTTTAGGGAAAAATGGTGCTGGTAAGACTACAACAATGAAAATGATTTTAGGATTTTTAAAAATTGATGAAGGTTTTATAGAAGTATTTGGAGAAAAAGTAAAATATGGTCAGACAAATACGAATAGGTTTATAGGCTATTTACCAGATGTACCTGAATTTTATGGTTATATGACACCGAAATAATATCTTCAGTTATGTGGTTCTATAACTGGACTTAATGATGATGAGATAGTAAAAAAAAGCAATGAATTATTAGAATTGGTTGGATTGAATGGAATTGACAAAAGAATAAAAGGTTTCTCCAGAGGTATGAAACAACGTTTAGGAATTGCACAAGCTCTTTTAAATAGTCCTAAACTATTGATTTGTGATGAGCCTACCTCAGCACTTGATCCAGTGGGCAGAAAAGAAATATTGGAGATCATTAGAAAAATAAAATCAACAACAACCGTTATTTTTTCTACGCATATTTTATCTGATGTTGAAGCAATTTGTGATCATGTTGTTATCTTAGATGGCGGTAAAAACGTATTAGAAGGCTCAATAGATGAGCTGAAGAATATGAAACGTACAAATGAAATTGAGATAAGGTTTAAATCTATTGATGAGTTGAATAAGTTTAAAAACAACAATGTTATTTCGAAAATGAATTTTAAAGAGGAAGAAAGTACGCTTAGTTTTTTAGAAGTAGATTCTGAAAAGAAAGCATTTGAGATATTATCTGAACTTCATAATGAGAATATTCTCCCTCTTGAGTTTAGTGTGAAAGAGCCAACACTAGAAAATATTTTTATGGAGGTAATTAAGTCATGAGAATATTTTTTTCACTGATAAAAAAAGAAGCAATTGAAAATATTAGAACAAAAAAGATATTGGGACTTTTATTGTTGTTTATATTTATTGGATTGATAAGTCCACTTACAGCAAAACTGACTCCTCAAATCCTTCAATTTATAGCAACGGATGGTATTGATATCAAGGTTAATATTCCAAAAGAAATTGATTCTTGGGTACAGTTTTTTAAGAACATAAATCAGATTGGAATGTTTGGTCTTGTAATTTTGTTCAGTACACAAATTACGAATGAGATTCAAAAAGGTACTTTAATAAATTTGCTATCAAAGGGGTTACCAAGATATCAAGTGATAATGTCAAAATGGTTCTTTAATACAATAATGTGGTTTTGTTCATATTGTATTTGCTTTCTTGTTGCATTTGGATACACAAAGTACTTTTTTGGAAATACATTTCCTGTCGGAAATATTTTTATGGCTGTATTGCTTCCGTTAATTTTTGGAATATTTTTGATTTCGCTAGAGATATTAGGCAGTGTAATTACTGAAAATGTGGTAGGAACATTAATATTTGTCGCAATTGGTGTAGTGATACAATTCATTCTTTCTCTAAAAGATGAAATTGTAAAATATATGCCGATTGATTTACTTGGAAAACCAGTAAATATAATTAAGGGTATCGGCTTTAATGATTATTTCATACCTATTTTTACAACTTTTGGTTTAATAATCATTTGTATTATTAGTTCTATTATTGTATTAAATAAAAAGGAAATGTCATAAAAAGGAGTGTCCTATATGTTGAAAATTGCGGAGAATATTTATCAAAGAAGAAAAGAAAAAATATAACACAGGAAGAACTAACTGACTTTATGATGGTTACAAAAGCTTCTGTTTCAAAATGGGATTCCGCTCAAAGTTATCTAGATATTTTGTTGTTACCAAAACTTGCAACATTCTTTAACATTACAGAAGATGAATTGATGAGGTTATTAGGGATATTAAACAGAAAACTATGCAAGTAAAGCAATACCAGAAAAGTTAGGATTTACTAAAGAGGGAATGCTTAAAGACAATGAATGTCTTTATGGTAAATTCTTAGATAACTATATTTATGGAATGACTAAAGAAAAATGGAAGAATATTAATAATTAATTTATATATTATATATTAATTTTGATTGAGGAGAAAAATGATATATTTAGTTAGACATGGACAAACAGATTGGAATCTTGAAGGAAGATATCAAGGAAGAATAGATATTAAGTTAAATAGTAAGGGAAGAGAGCAAACAAGTGAAATTAAAGAAAAGCTTAAAGATATTAAGTTTGATAAAGTATTTTCAAGTCCTTTAAAAAGAGCATTAGAAACAGCACAAATAATTACAGATAATGATATTGAAATTGATGATAGATTAATAGAAAGATGTAATGGAGAATTGGAAGGAAAGTTAAAATCTGAGTGTGTAAATATGGTTGATTTTACAGACGAAAATGATTCAAAATTAGGAATAGAGCCTTTACTTAAGTTTAGAGGAAGAATAGAAAATTTCTTATCTGAAGTAGAGAAAAATTATAGTGGTAAAAATATCTTGATAGTAACACATGCAGGAGTAAGTATATATGCTAAATGTTATTTTGAAGGAGAACCTAAAGATGGAAATTATAGTAGGTATAAGCTGAAAAATTGTGAAGTACTTACTTATAATATTTAATAAAATATATAAAAGATAAAAGAACATGTTATTTCTTTACAAACTTTTTAAATTTATTTGTTTAGTTTGTTGTACATGTTCTTTTTTATTATTTTAATTAAAATCCAGTAACTTCTACTTCTTCAAATTTTATAGTAACATTTTTTTCAGAACCCAAATATAATGCTTTAAATTTCCAAGTAGATTTAGCTTTTAAATCATTTATATTTGCCATAGCAGAGCCGACCTTATTACCTGATTTATCATAAACAGGAAAAACTACTTGCACATAAGATTTATCTGAATCTGAATTATTTTTTAATACTCCTACTGCATATGTTGAGAAACTATCTTTTTCAATTTTAGTATCTGTTATTTAGTAATCTTTCTTTTTTTCTTTTACTTCTTGTTGTTTTTCAGTTTTCTTATCTGTATCTACAGATATATTTGAGTTTTTATTTTTAGAAACACCATTTATTGCAGAGGCTATTATTATAATCACAAATATTAAGCCTATAAATTTTAAAAAGTTTTTCATATATCCTCCTTGTATTTTGAATTTGATACTTAAATTATATATATATATTGTCAAGGAATTACTTGAAATATAAGGGAAAATTATAAATTTCTTATAATTAATTACATATTAAAATTTAATTATAAAATTATATTTATATTATAAATTTAGTAGTGATAATTTTTTCTGTTTATTTAATAGTAAAAGCAAGTTATATAGTATATAATAGAAAATGAAAGAATATAGATGGAGAAATATGAAAGTAGCAATAATAGGTGGAGGGCCTGCCCGGAATAATGGCAGCAATATCAGCACTTAAGAATAATCATGAAGTTTGGTTATATGAAAAAAATCCTATTCTTTTAAAAAAGTTACTTATAACAGGTAAGGGAAGATGTAATATAACAAATGATATGGATATCCTTAAGTTTATAGACATGATTGAAAGTAATAAGAAGTTTATGTATAAGGCATTTACAAGTTTTACTAATAGAGATATTGTAAGTCTTTTAAATAGAAATGGGTTAGAAACAAAAGTAGAAAGAGGACGGAAGAATATTTCCGGTTAGTGATAAGTCAAAAGATGTAGCAGAATCACTTATTTCAGAATTAAATAAATATGGGAATAAGCTTAGGTTAAACTTAAAGACTACAGTAAAAGATATATCAGAAGATAATGGTAAAATATCTGTTTTAGATTCTAAAGGAGATACAAATATTTTTGATAAGTGTATAATTGCAACAGGAGGAAAGAGTTATCCTCTAACAGGAAGTACTGGAGACCGGATATGAGTTTTCTAAGAAACTTCGGACATAATGTTGTACCAATATTTGGAGGGCTTATCCCTTTTAATATTTATGATGCAGATAGTATAAAAGAGGTACAAGGATTAACACTTAAAAATGTAAATGTTAGTTTAATAATAGAAAATGAAAAGGTTTTAGAAGAATTTGGAGAGATACTTTTTACACATTTTGGAATATCAGGACCTACAGTACTTAGAATATCAAGTAAGTTATATAATTTAGTATCTAAAAAGTATAAGATTAAGGGAGATGATTTAAAGAAGACAAATAAGTTAAAAGATAAGTTAGAGGAACTATTTAAAGAAAGAAAAATAATTGTTTCAATAGATTTAAAACCTGGACTTGATACTGAAAAAGTAAAAAGAAGAATTGAAAGAGATTTTGAGGAAAATATTAACAAGGAGATAAAAACGGTTATAAGGGGGCTGATGCCTGAAAGTTTTGGAGAAGTATTCTTACAAAAACTTGGTATAGAGGAAACTAAAAAGATAAACAATATTACAAAAGAAGAAAGAAATATGATAATAACAGGTTTAAAAGATTTTAGAATAGAATTATTATCATATAGGGATATAAAAGAGGCGATAATAACACACCGGAGGAATTGATACAAAAGAAATTAATCCAAAAACAATGGAAAGTAAGATTGTTAAAAATATATATTTTGCAGGAGAGGTTATAGATGTAGATGCATTGACAGGAGGATTTAACCTTCAAATTGCATATTCTAGCCGGATATTTAGCAGGAATGTTAGAAGAATAATAAAGTAAGGAAAGAGGTAAATTATGAAAAAGAAATATATAATGGGAAATTGGAAAATGAATATGCTTCCAGATGAAGCGGCAAAATACATGGAAGGTATAAACAGATTAACAAAAATGTTAAAAGGAAAAGAAGATGTAAGAAAAATAGTAATTTTTGTACCATCAGTAGATTACTATATTGCAAACTTAATGAAAGAAGAACAAATATATGTAGGACTTCAAAATATGTATTTTAAAGATAAGGGAGCATATACAGGAGAAATATCATATAAGATGGTAAAAGCATTAAATGCAGAACATGTACTTGTAGGACATTCAGAAAGAAGAGAAATATTTAAAGAAGATGACAGTATAATAAACGAAAAGGTAAAAGCAGGATTAAATAATGGTATAAGAGTTGTTTTATGTGTTGGAGAAAGTGAAAAAACATATAATGAAGGAAAAACAAAAGAATTTGTAGAAAACCAAATAGTAAAAGCTTTAGAAGGTATTTCAAAAGAAAATATATCAAATGAAGAAGACTTAATAATAGCATATGAACCAATCTGGGCAATAGGAACAGGTAAAGTTTGCAGTAGTGATGATGCAGATAATATGTGCAGAGTTATAAAAGATAAGGTAAAAGAAATATTAGATATAGATGTTCCAGTATTATATGGTGGAAGTGTAAATGAACAAAATTCAAATGAAATATTATTAAAAGAAAATATTGATGGAGTATTAGTAGGAGGAGCAAGTTTAGATCCAGAAAAATTTGCTAAGATAATATATTCAGGACATAAATTAGGAGAATAGTATAAAAATATCTATGAAAAAAAAGGAAACTGACAAAGCTTTAGAAATAGCAAGTCAAATTCAAGAATTAATTTATTATATAATACCGGAAAAATGGAAGAATATAGAATTATATATAAGTATGCCAGATTCTAGAATAAGAAAAGGAGAATTATTTTTCTATTATTTACCAAATAGTATATTTAAAAGACAATATATAAATTGTTATGAAGTACCATATATGTTTAATATATCAGAAAAAGAATATTCAGATATAATGTCAAAACTATATAATAAGTTTATGATTTTAAAAGAAGAATTAAATAAAAATAATAGACAGGTAGAAGAAATATATGTACATATAACTAAAACAAATTATATGATGGAAATTGCAACAGATAATATAGTGTTAAAAAAGAAAGATATAAGAAGAAATATGTTTATGTTATATTCATCATATGAAAATCATATAATATGGAGATATTTAAATTTAAATATACTTCCAGATGAGAAAAAAGAAAAAGAAATAATAACTAGATATTTAAATTCAGAATATTATAATTTAGAAAAAGAAATTATAGAATTTGATATAATTGATGAAAACATTAAAAGTATAGTAGATTTTGAAAAAGTATTAACAGTAGAAGAAGCAATAGCAAGAAGTATTTATGAAAAAAAGATAAAAGAAAAGAAAAATAGTAAGCAAAATGAAAATAATATTGATGAACTATTTTTAAATGATGATACTAAATTAAATAAAAAAAGAAAAATAGATGAAGATAATAATGAAAATAGTGATATTCTGAAGACAGAATTTGAGAATATTAAAGATGATATTGGAAAAAATAAAAAAAATATATTTAGTAAGATTATAGATAAATTGACTAATAATGAGGAAGACTTAGAATATAATGATAATGATAATTTAGATAGTATAGACTATATTACAGGAACAAATAAGGAAAAAGAAAAATTTATAAATATATCAAAACAAGATATGGATTTAGAAGAATATATATTAGAAAAAACAGATGATTTATGGAATGATAATATAGATGATTTAGAAGAAATAGATAAGAAAAAACATAAGAAAAAAGAAAAGGGATTGTTTGATTAATGGAAGGAATATTAATAACAGTAGCATTATTGTTACTAACGATTATTATAGGGATTGTATCATATATGATATATAATATTAAAATGGCAGGAATGGAAGTTAATGATTTTTGGGATTTTATAAAATCAGTTGAAAAATTAAAAAAATTGTATGCTTTTAGTAAGATATATGAAAATTTAGATATACAAGAACAGATAATATTTATAAAAGAAGCAGAACAAGTATTTTCAGCATTTGAAAAAGTACCAACAAAACTATGGGAAGATGAATATCAAAAATATATGAAGGTATTAAATAGATATCAAAAAGAAAAATTAAAACATTGGAAAATAACTCAAAATGATAAAGAGGTGAGATTTAATAGAGGTAGTATTAATATTAGAATAAATAAGATAATTGGAATACTTATTATACTTACAATATTTATACATATGATAAAAAATACAAATATTATATATACAATAAGTAGAATAAGGGAGATAATATAATGGAAGAAATTTTAGAAGACCGCAAAAAAGCATTAAAATATTTAATTATAATAATATTAATACTTATAGGAATAAGAGTATATTTTGGATATCAAAAAGAAGATTTTTTTATGGATGAAACATTTTCATATACATTAATGAATATGAAAGAAGGGGCAGGAATGATACAAACTGCACCAGAATATAATAATAAGTGGATAGATGGTAATACTTTAAAAAATATGCTTATTGTAAATAATGATGAAATATTAAAATATGATACAGTATATTATAATCAAACACAAGATGTACATCCACCACTATATTATTTTCTACTTCATACAGCAAGTGCATTAAGTTTTGGGAATTTTACTAAATGGACTGGAATTATTTTAAATATAATCATATTTGTAGGAATATGTGCAGTATTATATATAATAGGTAAGAAAATATTTAAATCAACAATATGGGCACTTGTATTAGTAGCAATATATGGAGTATCTACAGGAGGAATATTTAGTACAATATTTATACGTATGTATGAACTTTTAATATTGTTTGTATTATTATATTTAAATAAGGTTATAGATATATTAAAGAAAAATATTATAGAAGATAAAAGTATTAGTAAGAAAGATATAGCAGAACTTATTATTATATTTGTACTTGGAATGTTTACACATTATCATTTTATAATAATATCTGTTATAATATCAGCAATATATTTTGTGATAATGTTATGTAGTAAAGTAAAATTATCAAGAATAGTTACATATGTATTAACAAATATCTCAGGACTTTTAATATATAGTTTACTATATCCAAGTTTTTATAATCATATGTTTGGAACACATAGAGGTACTGAAAGTACAGGTAACTTATTAAACTTAAATGATTATGCAGAAAGATTAAAAAATACAGTAGAAATGTTTAATACAAATATTTTTGCAGATCTTCGGAAAGATATTAATTCCTATAATCATACTTTTTATAGCACTTTCTATTGTAAAAAAGATTTTAGAAGATGGATTAAAAGATAAAAATAAAGATGAGGTAATAAATAAGGATAAGGAAAATATAAAACAAAATAATAAAGAATTAACACCATATATAATTATAATATTAACAATAAGTATAATTATATATTCACTTTTAATGTCTAAAATAATGGCATTTATGAGTATAAGATATTATCTTCTTATTTTACCTAGTATAATGATAATACTTACATATATTTTGAAATATATATTAGAAACATTAATAAAAAAAGAGGTTTTAAGAATATCAATAATTATATTATTAGTTTTAGGATATATGATGATATCATTATCAGTAGCAGAAAAAAATGAATTCCTATATAAGGGAAGTAATAAGATGTATAAGGAAATAGAAAATACAAATGTAAAAGATATAATATATTATTATAAATATTTTTATGAAGTAAATAATGATCTTCCAAGATATATAGATAATAATATATATTATTCAGAAATAGACAAAATAGAAGATGAAAATAATTCAAGCATAGAAGAAATAAAGAAAAGAGATAAGATAAATATATATATACATAATAATGAAAAAAGTAATATAGATAAAATTTTACGAAAATTAAACAATGATTATAAAATTATAAAACAAAAAGATAATTTTTATGGAACAGTGTATACAATATCAAAATAATTTGAAAAATAACAAAAAACATGCTAAAATAAATATGAGATTATTGTATTTAGTAAAAGGAGCAAATAATGGAAATATTAATTATTTTAGCTGTAATAGCATTAATTATATTAATAGCAAGTATAAAAATAGTAAACCAAGCAGAAGTATATGTCATAGAAAGACTTGGTAAATTTAGTAGAGTGGCAAGACCAGGACTTACAATTATAATACCAGTAATTGATAAAGTAAGAGCTGTAGTATCATTAAAAAAACAAATAATGGATATAAAACCACAAGAGGTTATAACAGTAGACAATGTATCTATAGCTATAGATACAGTTGTTTTTTATCAAATAGTAGATCCTGTAATGGCAATATATGAAATAGAATCATTATCTTTAGGAATAGAAAATCTAGCAGTTTCAGCAATGAGAGATGTTATAGGTAAGATGGAACTTGATGAAACATTTAGTTCAAGAGATAAGATAAATGCTAAATTAAGAAAAGCATTAGATGAAGCAACTATTCCATGGGGATGTAATGTAGAAAAAGTAGAAATAAAAGAAATAAAAATTCCAAGAGATATACAAGAATCAATGGAAAAACAAATGAATGCAGAAAGAAATAAAAGAGCTGCACTTCTTCAAGCAGAAGGAGAAAGACAATCTGCAATAACACTTGCAGAAGGTAGAAAACAAGCTAAGATTTTAGAAGCAGAAGCAGATAAAGAAGCACAAATAAGAAGAGCTTTAGGGGAAGCAGAAGCTATAAAACAAATATCAGAAGCAGAAGCTAAAAAAATAGAAATGGTATATAATGCCATAAAATCAGCAAGTCCAGATGATAAATTAGTACAATTAAAAGCATTAGAAACATTAAATGAAGTAGCAAAAGGTGATGCAAATAAGATATTTATACCATTTGAAGCAACATCAGCACTTCGGAACTTTAGGTGCACTTACAGATGTATTAAAAGATAGACAAAAAAATAAGAAAAATAAAGAATATATAGAAGATAATATTGATAATATTAGAAAAAATAATAATGGAAATAATTCTAATAGTAATAAAAATTCAAATAAATAATTTTAATATTATTAGTTATTAAAGATAAGTTTAAAATATAATTCAAACATAACTAAAGGCGGTATAGATGGTAAAAGATAAAAAAGAAAAGAATACAAATGATGAAATAGTAGCTGTAAAGAGAAAGAAAACAGCAAAAGAGGCAGTAGAAGAACTAAACAGAAGAGAACAAGGAATAGAAGAAGATGATGCATCTGAAAACACAGTAAAAAATATATTAAATAAGGTTAAACAAAAAGGCGGAACAATAACATATGGAGAATTAGCAGCAGAACTTCGGAGATGTTAATCCAGATGATATTGAAGATATATTAAATAAGTTTGAAGATGTTGGTATTGATTTACTTAAACAAGATGATGATATATCAGAAGAGTTTATGGATCTTGATAATATTGAGGAAATTGAAATAGATGATGCAAAATATGCAAGTATTTTAGATGAAATAAGTGTAAATGATCCTGTTAAATTATATTTAAGAGAAATAGGTAAAATTCCACTACTTACTGCAGAAGAAGAAATGGAATGTGCAACAAAAGCATTAGAAGGTGATGAAGAGGCAGCAAAAAGATTAGTAGAAGCAAATTTAAGACTTGTTGTATCAATAGCTAAAAAATATGTAGGAAGAGGAATGTTATTCTTAGACTTAATTCAAGAAGGTAATATGGGACTTATAAAAGCAGTAGAAAAATTTGATGTAACAAAAGGATATAAGTTTAGTACATATGCAACATGGTGGATAAGACAAGCAATAACAAGATCAATAGCAGATCAAGCAAGAACTATAAGAATACCTGTACATATGGTAGAAACAATCAATAAGCTTGTAAGAACACAAAGACACTTACTTCAACAATTAGGAAGAGAAGCAACAACAGAAGAACTTGCAGAAGAACTTCGGATTTACAGTAGAAAAAGTAATAGAAATTCAAAGAATATCAGTAGATCCAGTATCATTAGAAACTCCAGTAGGTGATGAAGAAGATACACATTTAGGTGATTTCTTACCAGATGAAGAAACTCCAGCACCACATGAATCAGCATCATACTTATTATTAAAAGAACAATTAGAAGATGTAATGAAAAACTTAACTGAGAGAGAAGCTATGGTACTTAAGTTAAGATTTGGACTTGATAATGGTAAGCGGAAGAACATTAGAAGAAGTAGGAAAAGTATTTAATGTAACAAGGGAAAGAATAAGACAAATTGAAGCAAAAGCATTAAAAAAATTAGGAGTACCAAAGTTAAAAGAAAAGTTACAAGAATATATGAATTAAGAGGAAAATAAAATGGAAAACAATAGTATAAGTTCTAACGGTGGAATACTGAATAAGAACGTGATGGAATTTTTTGAAAAAGTTTTTATAAAAAGTGATGTTTATAATGAAAATATATCTGAAGAAGATAGGAAAATTTTGGATAAGGGGAAAGAAAATTTAAAAAAGATAGAAAACACTTTTTATCCTATACCTAAAGTAAATGGTAAAAATGGAAAAAATGATCGGAAATGGTAAGAGACCATTAAGTCTAAAAGATAGGGTAGATGATTATACTTTAGGGCTTGAAGATAAGAAAGAAAAGAGAAAAGAAAAAGAAGAACAAGAAAGCCATTGGAGAAATATAAACATAGCAAGAGAAGAAAGATAAAAAATAACTCTTAATTTTAAGAGTCAAAGGTATAGGGATACTTTTGACTCTTTTTTTAAAGTATTTTAAAAAAAGTGATTGACAAAGATAAAAGATCAGAGTATAATGCTATCACTTTAATAAGTGTACATATTCTTATTAAAGTATTTGGAGCTTAAAAGAAAGGAGGAAATAAAATACGAAAATTAATATATATCATTATTACAATAATTATACTATACTTAAGTTATAATTATATTCTAAATAATTTTAAAATTTTTAATTTAATTCAAAATAAAAGTTATTCATATAATTTAAATCATAGTAATCAAAAAAATAACACTAACAATAATAAGATAGAAGAATACCCCATAAAACTATATTTAAAGACATTTCGGAAGAGATTATAATATTGCTAGTACTAATATAAAAATTCCCCAATTTAATAAAAATTTTTCAAATTCCCCACATATAAAGAAAGATAAAATAAGTATATGCAATATTATTACAGTTTTAAATTCATCAAATATAATTAATAATATAAAAGAAAGTATAATGAGTGTATATAATAATATTTTAAATGATGAGGTTTTAAAAACTCCTTGGTTTATATATATTGATGAGAAGAAAGAATTTCATAAAATATATGAAGGGACAGCTCCAGAAATATTAAATAATGGATGTGGACATTTTGAAGAAACATCCATAGAGAAAGGAAATATTGCTTTAGCAGGACATAATAGAGGATATAATTCAAATCCGTTTAAGTCATTAAAAGATTTAACAATAGGTTCTAAAGTATATTATAGGGTGAAAAATAAGCTATATGAATATCAAGTAATTGAAAAGGAGAAAATAAAAGAAACTGATTTTTCAAAAATTGATAGAAAAGATCGTATTTTAACACTTATTACTTGCATAGAAAATGAAAAAGAATATAGACTATGTGTTACTGCTAAAGAAATATTTTAAATTTAAATTATTAAAATAGAATTATAATTAAAAATTAAGTAGGAGATAGATAATGAATTATAAGAATAATGAAAAGATAGGTCATAAGAATATAAAATTTTTAAGATATACTAAATATATAGTTATTTTGGCAATTATATTTTTACGGAATATTAAAAATAAGAACAAATGCAGATACAATAAAAACAAATGTTGAAGTAAAATATACTGCACCAATATTGATGAAATTTGGTAATATAAGAATAGATACCCCTATTGTAAAGGTAAATATTAATGGAAAAGAATATCCAGCATATTGTTTAGATGCTAAAAAAATAGGAGCAGGAGAAAAAATAAATAAATATGATTTGGATATAAATAAACAGATAGATAATAATCTTGTATATAGTATGATTATAAATGGTTATCCATATAAAAGTTTAGAAGAACTTCGGTGCAAAAACAGAAGCAGAAGCCTTTACAGCAACAAAACAAGCAGTATATACAGCAATATATGGAAGAAATACAGATGAATATTCAGCAATAGACACAGAAGAAGGGAAGAGAACATATGATGTATATAAGAAGATTGTTGAAAATGGTAGAAGATCAGAAACTAGATTTATGGAAGGTACATTAAAGATTAGAGAATTATCAGATTGGATATTAACAGGAAAAGATAAAGAGAAAATTAGAAAAAAGATTAAGGTAGAATCTAATAAAAAAGGAAATGTTAGTATAAAACTTGAAAGTAAATTAAAAGATATTAAAATAATAGGCCTTGATAATAAAGAAAAGAAAGAATTAAAAGCAAATGAAGAAGTATTTATTGAGATAGAAATAAAAAATATAAAAGAAGATGGAAAAGTATTATTAAAATTAGAAGCAGAGTTAGAAACAAATCCTATATATTTAGGAGAGCCTGGAAATACAATAAATCAACCATACGCGTTATCTGGTATTAAAGTAAAAGGAAAAACAAGAGCAGAAAAGGAATTTTATTATAAGAAAAATGAAACAAAAATAACACTTAAAAAGATTGATGGTAAAACTAAAGAAGGATTAGAAAATGTAGAATTTGAACTTCTTGACAAGAATAAAAAAATGCTAAGAAAAGTTAAAACAGGAAAAGATGGTATTATAACAATAAAAGATATATTAGAAGGAAAATATTATTTAAAAGAAGTAAAAGAAAAAGAAGGATATGTTTTAGATAATAGACTTATAGAAATAGAAATAAAATATCAAGAAAATTTAGAAGTAGAAATATCAAATAATAAGATAGAAGTAAAAATACAACCTAAAAGAGTAGAAATAAAAAGTAAAAAAATAGAAGAAAGGATACTACCAAGAACAGGATATTAATAAAAAATACTATTATTAACTAATTGTTAATAATAGTATATACTTAGAATTCTTTACTAAAGCTATCTTTAACAAATTCTTTAAGCTTATTAAAAGCAGATATAAGAGAATTCTTATAACGAATAATTGTAGCAAGTAAAGAATTATCAAATGGATCAAGTTCTGAATTATTAGTTACAGCAAGATAATTTGCAGTTCTAGCTTTTTCATTTTCAACTTCTAATGAAAGTAGATTTTGATTTGCAAGCTTTCTTAAAGCAGACAATGTATTTTCTTTAGTATAATATTTAGAAGTTGCTGTAGAAAGATCTGTATTATATTCAATATTCATATCTAATGAAACATCATTTATTTCTTCAGTATTTTCATCAATTGAATCTATTAAATTTTGTATTAATTGAACTTGAGACTCTTTAAATAATTTAGCATATGGTTTTGCAGCATGGAAATAAAGAGTTGATGAAGTAAGAGCAGTTTTCCTTATAGGTTCTTCTATAATATCAGAATTTTCAAAATTAAATTCATTAGTTATAATATTTGTATCTGTTTTAGGTTCTAATATTTCACTACTTACAAAAGCATCATTTGCTTCAAGTCTAGAATCAAGATTATTCATAAAAATTTTATCATAGTTAGAATCTAATGTATCATTAAGTTCAGCCTCAAAATTAAAAACATTATTTTCAATACTTCTTTCAATTTCAGACTTTCTTCTTTCTTCAAGTTCATCAGCAAAAGTTTTAAAATTAGAAGAAAGTATAACTCTTCCTTTATCATCTAAAGTAAACTGATTAGGCATTTCTTGATTTTGTATAAAATTTTGATTTAGATTATATTCTAATAGAAAGTCTGTATTAAAGAAAGGAGTTTCTAAAGGAGATTCTGTATCTTCAACAAATAGTGTTGGAGGACAAACATTGTATGAATAATTTTGATTAAAATTATTATCCCAATTATTTACTTCATTTCTAAATGCAAATTCTATGTTTTCAGCATCTGCAGGAATTGATATTGTTGCTACAAATCCTTCTACAGTACGTTTCATAGGAACTTCATTTGTGTTAGTCCAATTATTTAATCCATAGTGAACAAAGACTTTTTTTGAATCTTTTAAATATCCACTATATGTTAATGTTATATTATCATTTGCAATTATCTCTTTTTTATCTATATTTATTGCATTCATAAAATTACTCCAATCCTATATCATATATACAATTATTATACTATTAAAAAAACAAGATATACATTAAAAGAATGTTAAATTTTAAGTTTTTTTGTTACAATTTTGTAATATAACAACAACTATTACAATAATTAAAATTTGAATTTTTTCTATAAGTGGTATAATAATTATATATTTATGATCTAAAATATGAGTTATATGATATAAGGTAAAATACTTGAAGTTATTTTATTTATGTTATATATTTTAATTGTTAAACAATGGGTGATAATAGATTACTTAAATGATATTTAAATAATATGGAATAAACATTGGAATAATATTAGTATTAGTACTTAAGAAAAATTATAATAATATATTATTATAGTAAAAAATATAGTAAGAAAAAGATAAATAAATAAGGAGAAATAATGGCAAAAGAAAAGAAAAAGAAGAAAGATATAGTAGTATTAGATAAAGCAGATATAGAAGGAAGAAAAAAAGCATTACAAAAAGCAATGCTTGATATTGAAGAAGCATATGGTAAAGGATCTATAATGAGACTTGGAGAATATAAGACAGAAGATATAGAAGTAATACCAACAGGAGCATTAGCACTAGATGTTGCATTAGGTGTAGGAGGTATACCACGCCGGAAGAATTATAGAAATATATGGACCAGAAAGCTCAGGTAAAACTACACTTACTCTTCATATTGTTGCAGAAGTACAAAAAATGGGAGGAGAAGCAGCATTTATAGATGCAGAACATGCACTTGATCCAGTATATGCTAAAAAATTAGGTGTTGATATTGAAAGATTAATAGTTTCACAACCAGATAATGGAGAAGAAGCATTAGAAATAACAGAAAAACTTATAAGAAGTTCAGCAGTAGATTTAGTAGTAGTAGACTCTGTTGCAGCATTAGTACCAAAAGCAGAAATTGAAGGAAATATGGGAGATAGTCATATGGCACTTCAAGCAAGACTTATGAGCCAAGCTTTGAGAAAAATAGCAGGACAAATGAATAAGACAAATACAACTGTTATATTTATAAACCAAATAAGAGAAAAAGTTGGAGTTCTTTATGGTTCACCAGAAGTTACACCAGGAGGAAGAGCACTTAAATTTTATTCATCTGTAAGAATAGATATAAGAAAAGCTGATAAAATTTTAGAAAGTGGTGTAATGGTAGGTAATAAGACTAAGGTAAAAATAGTTAAAAATAAAGTTGCAGCACCATTTAAAGAAGTAATGCTTACAATGAGATATGGTAAAGGTCTTGATACAGAAGGAGATATTATAAACCTTGCAATAGATTTTGGAGTTGTAGAAAAAGCAGGATCATGGTTTAGCTATAATGGTGAAAGAATAGGACAAGGTAGAGATAAAGTAAGAGAATATATGGAAGCAAATCCAGATAAGAAAGAAGAAATAGAAGAAAAAGTTAAACAAATGGCAAGAGAAAATACATCATATGGAATGATGGAAGATGATGACGAGGATACAGGAGTAGTAGAAACAGAAGAATAATTGTATTTTAAATATTATATTTTATGTGTTAGAATGTTATATAAATGTTCTAACACATATTTTTATGATATTATATATGTGTTATTATTAATAGTTAAAGATAAAAAGAGAAAAAGAATAAAATAAAAAATAATTAGTAAAATAGAAATAATTATAAAACATTATATTAGGAAGAAAGAGCATGATAGATTGGAAAGAAGAAGAAAGGTTTGATAAATATAAGACAAGAGTTTTTAAATATGTATTATATAAACCAAGGACAGAAAAAGAAGTATATTATAAGTTTAAGAATTTTGAAGATTCAGACATATATTTAAAAAAGGTTATAGAACTTTTAAAAGAACTAAAATATATAGATGATAAGAGATATGCAGAAATGTATATAGAAGATAGTATTAATATAAAAAGATTATCAAGGTTTGAAATAAGAAATAAACTTAGAGAAAAAGGAATTAATAATCAAGATATATATGATGCGATGGAAAAATATAGTGATGAACTTAGAAGTAAAGAAATTGATAATGTAATTCAAATTTTAAAAAAGAAAGAATATGTATATTTAGAAGAGGATAAAAAAAGAAAAGTAGAAAATTACTTATATAGAAAAGGATATGTAAATGAAAGTATTTCTCTAGGAAAAGAAGAGGTAAATTATTTACATGAAAAAGGTGATATATAATGAAAGAAAATATTAACAGTAACAATAAGTATAAAAAATATATAGATAAATATAATAAAGAAAAGAAAAAAACAGATATATCAAAATATAATATAAAAATAGAAGATTTTGAAGGACCATTAGACTTATTATGTTTTTTAGTAAAGAAAAATAAGATGGAAATAGACAATGTTAATATATACAAAATAATAGAGGATTATTTAGAATATATATATATATTAGAAACATTAAATTTAGAAATAGCAACAGAGTTTATAACAATGGCATCAATGCTAATATATATAAAATCAAAAAAAATTCTTCCCAATATTAATAAAGAAGAAGATGAAGAATTAAGTGAAGAGGCATTAAAAGAAAAATTAATAACATATAAGAAATATAAAGAAGTAAGTAAAATTTTGGGAGAAAGATATGAAAAATATAATTATAGGATAAATAAAAAAAGAGAAGAACTAAAATTAGGTAAAAAAAAATTTGAAGGCATATATACACCATATACATTAACAAGAAGCTATAAACTTCAAATAATTAAATATGATATGAAAGAAAATATAAATAAAGATAATATAGAAAAATTAGTAATAAAAGAAAAAGTAAGTGTTAAAGATAAAATAAAAGAAATGGTTACATTTTTAAATAAAATTCCAAAATTCATATTTAATAAAGTATTTTTAAATAAGGAAAAAAGTAAAGATGAGGTAATATCTGCATTTTTAGGAATACTTGAAATGGCAAAGAAAAATGAAATAAATATAAGTCAAGAAAAAATATTTAGTGATATTTTAGTAGAAAAAAATAATAAAAATAATATATAATAATAGATATAAAAAAAATATAAATATGTTATAATATATATGTATAATATATGTATATATATTGATAATAGATAAAATAGGAGATAAATATGAAAGATAAAGCAATGAATTTTTTTAAAAGTTTAACTTCAAAACAAATTATATTAGGCATAGCACTTGCTGTTCTAATAATATATGTAATAAGATTAAACTCATTAAAAAATATATTAATAATAATACCAGCATTATTAATTGCAATAACAGTACATGAATTTGGACATGCTTTTATGGCAAGAAAATATGGTGATGAAACATCAAAAGGAAGAATTACATTAAATCCTTTTAAACATATAGATTTGATAGGATTATTATCATTATTTGTATGTGGAATAGGTTGGGGAAAACCAGTAGAAATAGATCCCAATAATTTTAAAAAGAACAAAATACCAGTAGATAGAATTGAAGCAATAGTATCATTAGCAGGACCTAGTGCCAATTTTATAACTGCAATATTACTTGCAATAATTTTAAAATTATTTATTGTATTAGGAATAATAGGACTTACAACAAATTACTTATTATTTCAAATAATATCACAAGCAATGATAATTAATATAGGAATGGCAGTATTTAATTTAATACCAATACCACCACTTGATGGTTATAAGATAGTTAAACCATATATAGGACAAGATTTAGTAAATAAGGTTTCAGAAAATGAAACAATTATAACAACAACATTTATAATAATTATACTAATATCTAATGGGTCATTTATGACTGGAATTGTATATAATATATATGCATTAATAACTAAATTAGTATTATTATAATAAAAAGATATAGAATTTAAATTAATATATTAAGGTAATAAATAAAGTAGGATAATACCCTACTTTATTATATTTTTCAATGATTCACATAAAAAGTTGCAATTTGACTTTTTTATAATAAAAGAGTATAATATATATGTATAAATGTGAAGGAGAAAAGAATAGATGATCTCAAAAAAAGATATTGATGAACTTCCAAGAAATAATAAAGGATTAAATATGTTTGGAGGAGCAGAAAAATTAACAAAACAGTATAAAGAAGTAGAAAAAGAAAAGAATAGAACAATAATATGTAAAGATATAGAATTAGAAAGATAATAATATGTTATTTTAAATTATTATAAGTCTTAATATTATAAAATTATTATAAATATATTACAAAAAAAATAAAAAAAGCAATAAATATAGTTTTTACGTGTTAGAAGAATAATAATATAATATATAATTTAAGATAATATTAATAAAAAGGAAGAGGTAATATGAAAAAAATAAAATTAATAGTAGCAACAACAATTATAACAATAATGATGTTAACATATACAATTAATGTATTTGCTGCAGTTACAGCAGGACTTACTATAACACCTAAGAAAAATGTAGTAGCACCAGGAGAAGAATTTACTGTAGAAGTAAAAGCAGAATCTATTGATGCAGGAAATAATGGATTATCAAAGGTAGAAGCTACATTAGCATATGATGATAAACTATTAAATACTATAATGGAATCACAAATAGAAGGTATGTCTGGATGGAAAGTTAAATATGATACATTTTCAAAAAAAATAACAGCAGAATCAGCAGTTGGTATTAAAACAAATGGATCAATTTTCCAAATATCTATAAAAGCTAAACCAAATACAGCTACTGGTACAAATACATCTGGAAGTACTAGTAATTTAAGTGGTGGATCAGTATCACTTGGTGGAACATCAAATTTATCAGGAACAGGAACAGGAACTGGAACTGGTACAACAGGACAACAAACAAATATTGAACTTAAATCAATTAAATTAACAGGAGGACTAGATACAGGTACAGCAAATGATATATCAACAACTATAACTATAGGTGGGGATACAGCACAAGCATCACAACAACCATCAGGGCAAACACCAGTACCATCAGTCCCAACACCAACAACACCAAAACCAACACCATCAGTAACACAAACACCAAAAGCAGTTGTTGAACAACCAACAAAAAATCCTAAAGCAGGTATAGAAGATGCACCAATAATGCTTATGGCAGCACTTGCTATAGTAGGTACAATATCTTTTATATTACTTAAAAGAGCAAAATAACAAAGAATAATACTAGAAAAAAGATAGAGAGATATAGTAAAAATACTATATCTTTTTATTTAATTAAAAATAAGTCTAAACAGTATACATAAACAATAAAATAGGGTATAATATACTTATTACGACTGAGGTGATACTAAGTAAAAAATTTTTATTTAGGAAGATAAAAAATGAAAAAAATAATTATATCTAAGATTGCAATTATACTTTTAACTGCAATGAGTTTAAATGCAAAAAATAAAAAGGATAATAAAATTTTTATCTATAATATAGATGAGAATCTAATTATAGATAAAAAAACAAAAATTTTAGAAGAAGGAATCAGAATTCGAGTTAATGAAAAAAAGAATTTAGTTAGATTAGCATTGCTAATAGAAACTAAAAAACTTGATATAGATTTTTATGATCAATATCAAAGAAAAATAATTGATCATAACTTGAAGAAATCACTATCAATGGTAGAGCAACAAGGTACATCTGCAATAACGTATAAAATCAAAGAAGTAGATGGAAAATTACTAATTAAGTTTTATAATATTAATGATGATCAAGATATAATCATTGATTTTAGAGCCGAATTTGATAATGATAATATTGATAATATTACTGATATTATTAATATTAATTATGTTAATTAAATTAGAAAAGATGTAGGGAAAGAATATTCTTAAACTATGTCTTTTTTAGTGTTTAAGAAGGTAAAAGGACATAAAAAATAAGCCCTAAATTATAGGACTTAATTATTACAATTACTCAGCATTTCCATAGATAACTCTAATTAATATCAGATCTTCTTCTTTTAATGAGTTTATGTTGGGGTCATCTGTATACTGGATTTCAACCCTTTCATTATTAGTTTCAAACATTTTATATTCTAAAATATTATTAACAAAATTATTATTAGTAATCACATATTCTTTATTTTTGTGATAGGCATATAATTTTATTGAAAGATCTCTTAATATTCCATTACTTAGTGGAATTATTTTAATTCTTGCAATTTTTGGATCGTTTAAATCAAAAATAATTTTTTGATTAATGATATCAGAATTTTTCACAATTATTATTCGTTCATTGTCTCCAATGAACTCACGATTGTATGTTGATGCAAAGAATTTTTTATTTTTCTTTGTAATATTATTTATTACAACCTTTTTATTAGATTGTAAATTAAATAAAAATGCTGATGATAAAATGATACCAATTGATACAATGATTAATAATTCCTGCCATGAATTTTTTAAAATGTTTTTTACTCTGCTTAGCATAGTAATTCCTCCTATATTAAAATTTTTTATTATAGTATAACCATTTTGTTGTTCTATATTTATTATAACATAAAAGTTAAATTATGTAAACTGTTTTTTTAAAAATATTTTAAAACCACCCTATTTTTAGAGTGGTATGTTTTATTCATTGTTAAAATTATTTAAGTCATATTTATCCATATCTAGTGATGGGATAGTTTCTTTTTTTGTAAGTGGTCTTGGTATATGTATTGGGTCAAATGTATCTCCATTATATGTTTTTATTTTAATATCTTTGGTAAAAAGATCAGAATAGTTATAATTTATAATCTTATTATCATCAAATTTTACTCTAAAATAGTTTTTGTATGTATCTTCAACTGTACAAATTTTACCTAATTTTTTACCACGTTTACTAATAGGTTCTATAATTAATATTTCTTCACCTATTAAATCTGTTAAGCTTCCTTTTAAGTTTTCTAAATCTTCTTTTATGTATCCCATAATTCCTCCTTGTATCTATAGATAGTTACTATAGATTAAAACTTGTTTATTATTATCTTGTTATTAATTTTATTATTATTTTTTACTTCTATTTTAAAAATATCTTTGTTTAATATAAGGGATAAAATTATATATTGTATTAATTCTTTTATATAATATATTATAATTATTTTCTTTCTCCCTTATACCTAATTATATATCAGTGATTTGAAAATGTGTCAAAAAACTATATTCATTTTTGTAAGTTTAGTGTTAGAAAAGACATGAGGGAGTAAGTGTTAAGAGAAATGTTAAAATAATGTAACATTTTAAAAGGTATACATAATGCTATTTGTTTTATATTTGTAAATTTAGAAAAAGTTGTTGATTTTTTAGGTATAAAGATATAACATATATATGTAATCTAGAATTTAAGGAGGAAGAAAGATGAAAGTAGCAATAAACGGATTTGGAAGAATAGGAAAAATAGCATTCCAAATAGCAATAGAAAAAGGATTAGATGTAGTAGCTATAAATGACCCAT
>ERZ772960.1050-NODE-1050-length-23025-cov-4.616456_pt1 | contig 23025 bp, 23 predicted proteins | sample MGYA00580678_ERZ772960 | MGnify/ENA primary metagenome ERZ772960 (study PRJEB29015, sample SAMEA2737930) | human oral metagenome | biome: human oral; feature: human-associated habitat; material: dental | place: China | collected 2059 ... | reverse complement strand
GAGATTTACAGGAGAATCAGTTCTTTTATACGATCTCAGGAGATACTCCTAACAAAGCTTTCCCTTTTTTGATAGAAGCGTATGCGAGCTATCGCAAAAAAAGCCAGAACCCTTTAGATTTATGGGTTACTGGCGTGAAAGATAGAATACAAACAAATGGTGTGTTTTATACTAATTATATTAGTGAAAGTGAAAAGCAATTTTTATTGCGGAATTGCCGCGCCTTTATCTTTCTATCCAAAGATGAAGGCTTTGGTATGCCTCCATTAGAAGCCCTGTATTTACAGACAAGATCGCTATTAACGAATATACCTGTTTTGAAAGAATTATATGGTGATGTAGCCGATTTTGTCGAATTTGGAGACGTAAAAAACACCTCTCTGGAATTCCTTAGATTAGAAAAGAAACCAAAGGAAAAGTTTTTTGATGAGGACTGGTTGGCGCGATTCTCTTGGGAGCATATTGCAAAACAATTTTTACAGGAGATGGAGCATCTAATCAAAGATCAGCCTAAAAAGGGATATGTTTCATGACAGAGAGGGGGGGGCATCGTGAAAAAGGCTTTTATAACGGGGATCAACGGTCAAGATGGTTCATATCTTGCAGAAAGTCTTTTGAGAAAAGGCTACGAGGTTTATGGGGGGGTACGGCGTTCAAGCCTTGAAAGCACGGAAAAGATGCGCAATACGTACCGTTTTCGCGAACAGGTTCGTATTATTCCTTGTTCTTTAGAGAATGGGTTGTCTGTGTATAAACTCTTTGCGGAGATACAACCAGATGAGTGTTATCATTTAGCAGCCTCTAGTTTCGTGAGCTATGCTCTGGAAGATGATCTCTCCATTATGACCAATAATTTTACGACGACACACAATATTTTATCCAGTATTGTGGAGGTTTGTCCCTCGTGTCGTATGTATTTTGCGGGATCAAGTGAAATCTTTGGTAACGTCAGTGAATCCCCGCAAACGGAGAAAACCGCATATAATCCTAGATCCGTATACGGTATCTCGAAAATGGCAAGCCATAGTTTGATAAAAAATTATAGAGAACGCTATGGCATTTATGCTTGTACCGGGTTTACCTATAACCACGAATCACCGCGAAGAGGGCTAGCCTTTGTAACCCGTAAAATCACGTCGTTTGTTGCCAAAGCATATTTTGGTACCGATGAGAGGCTTGAACTTGGCAATATTGATGCTAAACGAGATTGGGGGTATGCTCCTGAATACGTTGAGGCAATGTGGTCAATGCTTCAGCAGGATACACCGAAGGATTATATCATAGCAACGGGTTCTTTACACAGTGTGAGGGATTTTTTGGAGCTTGCCTTTGGGAAGGTGGGCTTGGATTATCGGGAGTATGTTCAAATCAATGAGGATTTCCTCCGTCCGGAGAGTGGCATGCCGCTCGTAGGGGATGCGTCTGCCATCCATGAAGATCTTGGATGGCAAGCGACAAAGGATCTTCGTACGATCATTGATGATATGGTAGCTGCTGATATTATGGAGTTATCAGAGACGAAGAAAGAAAAGAGGTTATTGTTATGAAAAAGGCATTTATTACAGGATTAACAGGTCAGGATGGCTCGTATCTTGCAGAGCTTCTCTTAGAAAAAGGATATGAGGTGCATGGTATTATTCGGCGTGCGAGTGTGTTTAATACGGCTCGTATTGAGCACCTGATGAAGGATATCCATACCTACTACGGTGATATGGTTGATTCTTCCAACCTCAATCGTTTGATTGAAAAAATTCAGCCGGATGAAATCTACAATTTGGCTGCACAATCCCATGTGCAGGTATCTTTTGATGTGCCAGAGTTTACCGCTGATGTAGATGGCATCGGTACACTTCGTATTCTCGATGCGATTCGTGAATTACGCAGCAATATCCGTTTTTATCAGGCATCGACCAGTGAGCTTTTTGGCGGACTTCCTGAGACGGCTCCGCAGAGTGAGAAGACCCCGTTTTACCCGAAGAGTCCGTATGGGGCTGCGAAGCTGTACGCATATTGGATCACAGTAAACTTCAGGGAGTCCTACGATTTGTATGCGTGTAACGGAATACTGTTCAATCATGAATCTCCGCGTAGAGGTGCTACCTTTGTCACCAAGAAAATCACTCGTGCCATAGCCAATATCATACATGGAAATCAAAAGACGTTACAGTTAGGAAATTTGGATGCAAAGCGTGACTGGGGCTATGCAAAAGACTATGTTGAAGCGATGTGGTTGATGCTTCAGCAGGAAAAGGCTGAGGATTTTGTGATTGCAACAGGGGAAACACATTCGGTTAGAGCGTTTGTTGAAGCCGGATTTAAATACGCAGGCATTGACATTGAATGGGTTGGCACAGGAATTGAAGAGCGGGGAATCAATAAGGCCACTTCAGAAACTCTGGTAGAGGTTAACCCGAAGTATTTCCGTCCGGCAGAGGTTGAGTTGCTGTGGGGCGATGCGACTAAGGCGAAAGAGAAACTCGGATGGGTACCAAAAACCAAGTTCGAGGATCTGGTTTCAATTATGATGGAATATGATTTAGAGAATGAAAAGAGGCGTTGATCATGATTGGAATGTTTGCTACCTATGTAGATCCATCGGCACGAGAAAGTGTTGGTGCAGTTTTAGACTCTACGTTTTTGAGCGAGGGAGTCAAAGTCAGGGCGTTTGAAGATGCTCTGGCTCAAAAATTTGACATACCTCGACCGATTGCACTCAATAGCGGATCGACTGCACTGGAACTCGCGTTGGAACTCGCTGGTATCGCTCCTGGTGATGAAGTGATCACATCTCCGCAGACATTTATTGCTACAGGGATTGCTATCCTGCGCCAAGGGGCTGTTCCCGTATTTGCAGACATAGAATATGACACGGGCAATATAGATCCAGATAGTGTGCAAAAGAAGATTACGCCAAAAACGAAAGCCATACTTCCGATACATTGGGGAGGGTATCCTTGTGATATGGATCGCTTGTCTGCTATTGCAAAAGAACATGGTCTTAAGGTTATCGAAGATGCCGCACATGCCTTGGGAGCCAGTTATCATGGAAAATCCATTGGAGCTATTTCAGACTTCACGTGTTTTTCATTTCAGGCAATTAAGCACGTGACAACCGGTGACGGTGGTGCGGTTTGTTGTTTGTCTGCTGCAGATGAACAAGAAGGCATGAAAAAGAGATGGTTTGGTATAGATCGTGCACATTCACCAATGTCAATCTTGGGAGAGCGTGAATATGATTTAAAAGATCTCGGCTTTAAGTTTCACATGAACGATTATGCGGCTGCTCTTGGCTTGGCGAACTTGAAGAATCTTGATGAACGCATGGAGCGTCGGCGTATGATTTCATCTAAATATCGAGAGGCTTTCAAGAACGTTGACGGGATCACATTATGGCGGCAGGAAGAGCATTGCATGTCTGCAAACTGGCTGTTTGGCTTCCATGTAGAACGTAGGGAGGACTTTATACGTGCTATGGCATCTCGTGGGATTACCGCCTCAGTTGTACATTTACGTATTGACGCCAATAGCTGCTTTGGTGGAATACGAAAAGACCTGCCAGTGCAAGATCGGTTTAATAATACGCAGATTCATATACCTCTCCATGATATGCTTTCGGATGATGAAGTCGGACAAATTATCGACAGTGTGACAGCTGGATGGTAATAGGAGAAACGATATGAAAGTTTTAGTATTGGGCGCTACAGGTTTCGTTGGAAAGAATGTTTGTGATGATCTCTCTGCCGTCGGATTAACTGTTGTGAAAGCCCCTCCGCGCAAGACCTGTGATTTGCGTGACATGGATTCTACAATAGCATTACTTAATAAGGCGCAGCCAGATTACCTTGTTAATTGTGCGGCACAAGTTGGAAGTCTCAACTATGTAACAAATCATGCTGGTGAAGTCATTACAAACAACGCCAGAATGATTTTGAATATTTATGAGGCGATAAAGAACCTTTCATTATCTACAAGAGTGATCAGCCTCGTGGCGAACTGCGCTTATCCTGCAACAACCATGGAGGCATTCAAAGAAGATGAGTGGCAAAATGGACCAGTTCATTCTTCTGTTTTTGCATACGGTTCTGTTCGTCGTTTTACATGGGCTGTTAGTAAATGCTATGAGATGCAGTACGGCACTGAAACAATAACTCTCCTTGTCCCCAATATGTATGGACCGGGGGACTCAACAGATCCGGATAAAGCACATGCGTTAAATGCGCTGATTTCGAAATTTCTCCGTGCGAAACGAAATGGGGAAAAAAGCGTTTCTGTATGGGGAACTGGAGCGCCTGTACGTGAGTGGCTTTATGTCAAGGATTTCTCCCGTATTGTTGTACATATTGTTCGGGAGGGGAGTGATTTCAGTGAACCTGTGAATATTGCACAAAATTATGGGGTGAGTATAAAGGATTTAGTGGAACTCATTCGACACGATATAGGCTTTGCAGGTGATGTTGTCTATGATACAACAAAAGTGGATGGCGCGCCAAAAAAAGTGATGGACGATAAACGATTCAAAGACGTTTTTCCGTCGTTTAAATTCACTCCGTTTGAAGTGGGAATTCCTGAGACGATACAATACTATAGGAAATTCTTATAATAACCTCGTGGAAAGATACACTTTCTTTTCCTAGGGAACGCTGCTGGGGAGAGCTATATGAGCTATACGGATCTTGATTATAAATTCAAGAGAATAGGAAAAAACGTTCAAATTGGTAGAAATGTATATTTTCGTTACCCCTCCGAGGTGGAAATTGGTGATAATGTTGTCATTGATGAATTTTGTTATTTTACAACAAGTGTTTCTATTGGCAACCATTGCCATATAGCACCTTTATGTTCTGTTATAGGCGGACGAGATGCAAAGTTTGTTATGGAAGACTTTTGTGGAATGGCGGCCGGTGTTCGGATCGTTTGTGGGTCAGATGACTATCTTGAAGGTCTTACAAATGTGACGATACCTACACAGTTTCATCCAAATACAATTATTGGTGAAGTTGTTATGAGAAGACATTCCATCATAGGGACGAACTCTGTTGTGATGCCTAATGTTACTCTCGAAGAGGGGACTGCGATCGGTGCAATGTCTGTTGTTATGAAATCTACTATGCCGTGGAAATTATATCTTGGTAATCCTGCAAAGCCTCTGCTCCCTCGTAATCGAAAATCCATTGAAGAAGGGGAACGGAAGTTTTTACAGTGGTGGAAAGAACATCAGTGAGCTAAGGGAGGTAGCAAGATGAATCAAAAGTTGAAGGAAATTATCAAGGGGATTCTAGAAAAAAAGGAGAAAAATCTTGGGGAAGATGTGGATCTGTCTATGTCTTTACGAAAGGATTTAGGGTTCGACTCCTTTGATTTAGCAGAACTGACCGTATTGGTAGAAGATGAGTTCGGAATTGATATCTTTGCAGATGGGCTTGTTGACACCATCCAAGAAGTAGAGGCTAAACTCCATGGCTGATGTATTCCTGATTGATACCGAAGCAAATAAAATCTACTCATACCAATCTCTACTAAAGGATATCGGAACAGTGAAAGAGATTCCTGCTTTCTTACGCATCGATAATCTCTATACTTTTTATTGTACATTGCTTGCAAGTGTCTTGCATAACGTCGCAATTGAAGTGTTGGATGCAGACTTATCCTTGGATGAACTGCATCGCATAGAAATTAGTGATGATATGCTAAACCAAAAGCAAGAAGTGCCTGTTATCGATAATATCACGTCGGATTCGCTCATCCAAAACTTACTCAAAAATGAGACATGGACTCTTACGCTTTATACGTCGGGGACGACCGGACGCCCCAAAAAGGTTTATCATACGTTGAAAACGTTGACACGTACGGTAAAGCGTTCCCCCAAGCTGGCGGATAAGGTATGGGCGCTTGCCTATAATCCTACGCACTATGCTGGGCTACAGGTTTTTTTGCAGGCACTGTGTAATTTGAATCCCATGGTTTATCTCTTTGGGCAACCTGTTCACCGTGTGCCGGAAATATTGAAAGAGCATCGTGTAACAAATCTGTCAGCGACTCCGAGTTATTATAAAATGTTTTTGCCGCTGGCAGATGTTAATGAGACGATGGAGCGTATTACATTTGGCGGCGAACGAATGGATGAAACGTTGTTGCCTGACGTGAAACGCGTGTTTCCGAATGCAGAAATACGTAATATATATGCTTCAACGGAGGCAGGAGCGCTCTTTATAAGTGATGGCGACGAGTTTTCTGTTGCTCCGGCGTTGAAAGATAAGGTCAAAATTCTCGATACGGGAGAATTATTGCTCCATGCAAGCCTCTTAGGAGGAGGTGTTCCTCTTCAGGATGGAGAGTGGTTTTCGACAGGAGATTTAGTCAAATCGGTTGACGAAAATTGTTTTCGGTTTGTCTCACGCAAGACAGAGATGATTAATGTCGGAGGTTATAAGGTTAACCCGAATGAAGTCGAGGCGGTCATACGCCAGGTGGACGGTGTTGCAGATGTGCTTGTATCAGGAAAGGCGAATCGTCTGCTCGGTCATGTCCTACTCGCCCATGTTGTCAAGCAGCAACAAGACATTGAGGATGTGTCTCTCAAGGAGAATATTCTCAACCATCTCGCGAAAAAACTGCAATCATGGAAGTGTCCGCGCATTATCTATTTTGTAGATCATTTGGAACTGTCACGGACGGGGAAGAAGGTAAGGCCGCAATGAAAAAAACAATTTTAGTGACAGGAGATTCTGGTGGTTTGGGAAGGGCTATTGTTGAAGCCCTTCTAGAGAGCGACACTGAGGTCATTGTTGTCGGGGGAAGTCGTTCTGTAACAAGAAATGTTGAGGAACTACAGGAACACTTTGGAGAGAGATTTTTTCATCGTTTTCTGGATCTGAGTCAACCAGACTCTGTGAAAACATTTTTTAAGGAAATAGTCAAAGAGTTTGCACCTATTACGGGCTTGGTGAATAATTCAGGCTTTGCCTATGATGATATTATCACCAATGCAAAGTATGATGATCTGTTGGCTATGTATCAGATCAATGTACTTTCGCCTATTTTGTTGACCCGTGAATTCTTACGAGGTACTCTGCGTCATGGACTCTCGTCCAGTATTGTGAACATTTCTTCGGTTAGTGCACATACCGGCTATAAAGGTCTTTCTATGTATGCCTCGACAAAAGGTGCAATGGAGGCCTTCACCATCGGCTGTGCACGTGAGTGGGGCGAGCGGAATGTTCGTTGTAACTGTGTTGTCCCTGGGTTTATGGATACGAATATGAGTGCAAAACTCACGGAGAGTCAAAAAGACCGTATTTATAAGCGGACTTCGATGAAAAGGGCAACGCAGGAGTCCTCTGTTGCAGCGATGGTTGCATTTTTGTTGTCGGATAAGGCAATGTCCATCACAGGCGATCGAATTCCTGTAGACTGTGGAACTATTTAGCTCATGATGTATATAACCGTTATGGTTTTTAGTGAGGTGTGAAATGAAGATACATTTCCTGAATGTAGGGCATGGAGATTGTTGTATTATAGAGTTTGACTCTGGTCGTACTACTATGATAGACATAAATAATGTACAATCTATTGATAAGGAAACAAAAGAAGAGATTATTCAAGAATGTCCAGGATATAATATTCAGTTAACAAATCCTGTAGAATATATGAAGGAACATAGGATCGATAAATTGTTCCGTTTTGTTATCACACATCCCCATATGGATCATATAAGTGGAATTAATGAAATAGCAAAAAGGTGTCAAAATGTTTGGCTACACCAAAATAGCTTTCCTGCCAATGATGAACTTTCTTCACAACAACGACAAGACTGGAAGCAGTATGAATTATGGAGAAAACAAATTGGCATACAATCACAGAGTCCGCGAATTTTGAGCTTGTCATCGGGGGAATGTAACAGCTATTATAAAGAAGATGGCATTCTTATTCTTTCACCAACAGAAGCCTTAGTAGAACAAGCCATCTCAGAAAATAAGCCTAATATCATGAGTACCGTTTTGTTGATACAGTATGGGAAATGTAAAATATTGTTAGGTGGAGATGCCGAAGCCCCTACATGGGAGTACATTTTGGAAAACTATAAAAGCAAAATATCTAATGTTACTATTTTGAAAGCAGCACATCATGGTAGAAACAGTGGATATTATAAAGAGGCGGTATCGGTAATGAAACCTGAATACACGATTGTGTCTGTGGGAAAGAAACCGGAGCAAGATGCTACTAATAAATATAGGAACTACTCTCGCCATGTCTATTCTACGAGATGGAAGGGGAATATAGTATTTGACTGCTGTCGTAATGGTGTTGTTCGTTGCAATCCAGAATATAATAGATGATATTGTGAAGACAAAATTCACCGATGGAGACTATATATGGGGAACCTGAAAGACTATCGAGACAAAGAATTAAAAAAATATATTTTTGCGAATTGTATCAGTGTGCTATTTCTTTTGGGTGAATTAAACCTCGATATGTCTGATCACATTGTAGGTGTTGAGGGGGTTGGGATAAAGATTACTAACATAGTTGCATTGCTTTCGGTGTTCTATCTATATATAGTGATTTTTGATTCTTTATTACCCGATAAAATAAAGTTTCGTTTAGTATATCTATGGCGGATGCTACCAGGGGAGTTCATTTTCGACGATATACGAGAAAATGATGGTGATATACGATTTACACGCTCGAAAGCATTAGAACGGTATAGCGATATTTATTCGGAAATAGAAAAGATCGCATGTTTGAAACAAAGGAGAAAGTATGAGAATCAGGAATGGTATCGTATTTTTTCTTCTGTAAAGAATGAGGGAACCGTTTTTTCTGCGCATCGTGATTATCTAATGTTGCGGGATATGTATGTTGCAACTTGGCTGCTAATGGTAATGGTCGTTTTTCTAGGGACTGTAGAATTTATACCCCTGAATCTAAATGCCTTAGTATTCCTTTTCTTTTTTATTATAATCACAAATGTGTCTGCAACTCATAAGGGCAAGCGATTTGTTTATAATGTAATTGCTTGCGACATTAACAGGGCTGACATTTGAAGTGGTAAACTAAAACTGGACACAGAGGAAGTATCGATATCTGGTGAGCAAAGACTGTCCATGGAAATACCAAGCACTGAAAGATGTCATGATGCAGATTCATCCAGAAGATGAATACAATGATACCTACGGGAGAACCCGTATGTTTCAAGTATTTAAGTTAAAACAGTAGGAAGGCATCCACCTTCCGAGTGAACGCACCAGCTATCGTGTGATGGAAGAGATCGGATTAATCCCTCGAAAACCCAATAGTATCATCCAAATAGAGCGGAAGGTACAAATCTCGGATGACCTCTTGCATCATGACTTTTATGCCAATACTTCGCTATCAAAGTACGTTACTGCATGAAGAAAACAGGGCGTGTGACGGAAAGCTCTATATTTCAGTATCCTTTGATTGCTATGAGACCGGTGTACTCGGACTCTCTATACGCCATGATCTCCTACCTGAACCTCAGAGGAGCAATCCGGCACTTGGATCATAGCAGTTAGTATACTAGTCGGAACGATCAGAAGACGGTTCAAAACTACGGTATTCATCGCATGAATCATGTCAGGGGGCATTACTACCCTACCATAACGCACTGAATTTACTTCATAGCTTAAGATAAAGGACTACCTATTACAAACTGTTAAACCTCAAGATATGTAGAGAAAATATCTGATTTTATAAACCTATGTTGATTACACTCAGGGAGAATTCTTGTGAAAAAATTTGTTAAGAGTCTTTTATTTATAACGAGTTTATTTGTGTTAGCTATTATGGGATATAATTATTCAGTAGATGAATATGGTCTCTTTCACGGGGATTATTCCGAGCCCAAAGCTGACATACCTGAACGGTTTGTTAAAATGAGATTTTTATTGCAACATCCTAATCAATATAATTCTTTTTGCTTTGGCTCATCTCGTATAGCAAGCATAGATCTTACTCGTATTCATAATGGGAAAAAATATTATAATATGACGTATGCTGCAGGAATTCCTTCAGAATGGTTGCACGACATAAAACAACTTCTTGCAGGAGGCGTTGTCATAAATCAAATTATTATTGGTGTGGATAATGTTTCTTTTTTATTAGATCCAATAGAAAACGAAAAGAACCCATTGCGTAGATCGTATTATAACTATGATTGGAAAATGTATACTATGTTTTTATTACAGCGACCAGTTATCTTCTCAACAAATAATAGAAAGTTTCGATACGATATATATAACACTGGGAGAATTTTTCAGGATATAGCAGAAAAAAAGATTGCTGCCGACCCCGAAGGGTATGCTGAAAACCTCCCTCTTTTTATAAGTCCAACTTCTCACAATCGTATAAGTGATGCGATTGATGAGATTAAAGCCATTAAGACACTTACAGATCAACACGGAATTGAACTTATTGTGTTTATTAACCCTATGAGTAAAGCAGCATATTTAGATATGGATTTTAACCAATTTAATGACTTTAAGCGCCGATTGGCAAGTGTTGTTCCGTATTATGATTTTAGTGGATTGAATGAGATTGCTGTAGATAATCACAACTACTATGATACGGTTCATTATCGCCCAGTTGTTGGGGATAAGATTATTGATCGTGTTTTTGGGATGGAGGAGAGCCCTCCCCGTGGATTCGGTGTTTGGGTGACGAAAGACAATGTAGAGGAGCATATTCGTGATTTGGAAAATGAATTAAACTCCTACTAGGACTCTGCGATAATGATTTGACTCCGTATAATAAAGCAATTTTTATAGGAGGCGATTATATGCCGCTTGATTTACAGAAAATCTTTACCTATCCATATGACAATGATCTCCTGATGCGAAAGCAAAAGAGCATCCGACGTGCATTGTTGTCGCGTGAGGGGGTCGGATATATCGACAAACGGATTGCCGTTCTCTGCGGATCGACAATGGATGATATCAAGAATATCCTGGAGCTTTTTCTCCTAGAGGCAGGGATTCGTCCGCAGTTCTATCAATCCGAATACAATAAGTACTATGAGGATGCCGTTTTTGGTAACTCAGAGCTTGACGAATTTCAGCCGGAGATCATTGTTGTATTTACGAGTGTGGTAAATATTTTGGACGCTCCGACACTTGGTGACAGCAGTGACGTGGTTCGTGACAAACATGATGCAGAGATGAGACGATTTACGCAGATCTGGAAGAAACTCGCTGCGCGTTATCCTTCTGCAATCATCATACAGAACAATATGGAACTCTCGTATGAGACAGGCCTTGGAAATTTGGATACGGTCGAGTCCTACGGGATGACGCGGTTTATCGAGCTTCTTAATCGAAGCTTTTCCGACTATGCTGCAATGCATGATAATTTCTATCTGCATGATTTACACGGACTTGCTGCACGCATTGGTCTCTTCAAGTGGCATGATCGTTTCCAGTACTATGCCTATAAACTTGCGATGAGTTACGATGTGATTCCAGATGTTTCGCTCAGTCTCGCAAAGATCATCAAGGGGATCTTGGGGAAAAACAAAAAATGCCTCGTCTTGGATCTCGACAACACTCTCTGGGGCGGCATCATTGGCGATGATGGCATGGAGAATATTGAGATCGGGCACGAAACGCCGACGGCTGAAGCATATACTGCATTTCAGCAATATGTCTTGGGGCTGAAGGCGCGAGGCGTTATTTTGGCGGTTTGCTCCAAGAATGAGGAAGATGTTGCCAAGACGGGATTTGACCACCCAGATAGTGTGCTTCATGTAGATGATTTTGTTTCCTTCCGAGCCAACTGGGAGCCAAAGAATCGAAACATCCAAGCGATTGCTGAAGAGATCAATATCGGTACGGACAGCCTCGTTTTCATCGACGATAATCCAGCGGAGCGACAGATCGTGCGCGATACAATGCCCGAGGTGGCCGTACCGGAAGTTGATCCTGTCGATGTGTTTTCCTACATTCGTGCGATTGAGGGGACGGGCTACTTTGAGCCCGTGACGATCTCTGAGGATGATCGAAAGCGTAACGCCTCCTATATGGAAAACAAACAGCGCAGAGAACTTGCAGGGGCTATGGAGAGCTACGACGACTTCCTGCAATCACTCCAGATGGAGGCAGAGATAGCACCCTTTCGACCAATGTACTTCGACCGTATTGCCCAGCTCACCAATAAATCCAACCAGTTCAATCTGACGACGCGCCGCTATACGCGTGCGGATATTGAGCAAATGGCGAATGAGCCGCAATATATCACGCTATATGGGAGGTTGACGGACAAATTTGGTGACAATGGTCTGGTTTCCGTTGTGATTGGCGAAAAAATCGGTGATGAAGTGCATATTCGCCTGTGGCTGATGAGCTGCCGTGTTCTGAAAAGAGGCATGGAACAGATGATGCTCGATGCAGTTGCAGAGTGTGCTGCGGCTGATGGCTGTAAGGAACTGATTGGCTACTACTATAAAACGGCAAAGAATAAGATGGTTTCCGATCTCTATGCGACGTTTGGTTTTGAGAAGATTACGCAGGAGGGAGATGATACTGTCTGGAAGCTGTCTCTTGATACTTATCAGAAACAGGGGAAATTCATTTCCTTAACGGAGGTATCTGCATGAATCACTTGACCTATGAAGAGCTTTATGTGGGACAGAGTGCTGCGTTTACGCGCGAGGTTACAGCGGAAATGATGCAGCAGTTCCGTGCAGTCTCCGGCGACAATAATCCACTCCATGTAAGCGCTGACTTCGCACGGGATCATGGCTTTTCGGATCGCGTTGTCTATGGGATGCTGACCGCATCGCTCTATAGCTGCCTTGCAGGAGAACATCTCCCAGGGGAGCGTTGCTTGCTGCAAAGCGTACACAGTGACTTTTTGCATCCCGTATTTATTGGAAATACACTCCGCGTAGAGGGCAAGATTACGGAGAAAAATGACAGCGTTCGGCAGATTATTGTCAAGGCGGTCATTCGCAATCAGGATGGGAAGAAAGTCTCCAAGGCGAGAATAGAAGCGGGGGTGCTTTGATGGGAAAACGATATTTATTGCTTGGTGCCTCGTCTGATCTTTGCTGTGCGTTCTTGCGGCGGCATAGATGGCAGGAAGACGACGAGATCGTCGCCCAGTATTTTCACAATGTGAAAATACTGGAAAAAATAGCGCAGGAAATTCCTGCGCAGATGAGGTTGGTACAAGCTGACTTTCGTGATGAAGAGAGTACGGTGGCTTTTGCAAACGGACTGAAATCGGAGGGATTCGTACCGACACATATCCTCCATGTTCCTGCTGTACCAATTGAAAATCAGCGATTTACAGAGATCACTTGGAGTGATGCGGAGGGGCAAATGACCGTCCAATGCAGAGCCCTTATCGTTGTTTTGCAGGCGTTTATCAAGCAGATGACGAAGGTTAAGCAGGGGAAGGTTGTGATCGGGCTTTCCTCGTGTACGATCAATGTGCCGCCGAAATACCTGTCAAGCTATGTTATGGCAAAATACGCCCTCATGGGTCTTGGGAAAGCACTTGCCGTCGAGTATGCGCCGAAGAACATTCAGATCAATATGGTATCTCCGTCGATGATGGAGACGAAATTCCTTCAGAATATGCACGAACAGGTCGTTCAGCAGAGTGCAGCAGGGAATCCTGCAAAGCGCAATGTAACGACAGAGGATGTTGTCGGGGTGATTGAATATCTGTTTTCCGATGTGAATACCTTTATCACAGGCGTTAACATTCCTGTGACGGGTGGCGATGGCTTCTAAGTGTTCTAAAGATAAAGGAGTAGATATCATGAGCAAAGAGGAAATTCTAAACGACCTTCAGCCGATTTTTCAGGATGTTTTTGATGATGAGGACATTGTCATCACCAATGAGAGCAATGCAGAGCAAATCGAGGATTGGGACTCGCTGTCTCACATCCGTCTTGTTGTTGCCATCGAAAAGCAGTTTGATATCAAGTTTGCCTTTGGCGAACTGCAGGATCTGAAGAATGTCGGTGAAATGATTGACCTCATTCAGGAAAAGATAGAGAAGAATTAAGCGGTGCTTTTTAACTCGTATGAGTTCCTGTTCCTGTTTCTCCCGATTGCCGTTGGCGGATATTTCTTTCTCGGCAATCGGGAGAAAACATCGGAAGGGGCAAACATCTGGCTCGTCGGACTTAGCCTGTTCTTTTATTCCTATTGGGATATTAAGTATCTGCCGCTCCTTTTGCTGAGCATCGGCTTTAACTATGTGATCAGTGGCTACATCATCCGATACCGCAAGGAAAAACAAAAGAAAAATGCCAAGACAGTGTTCCTGTTGGGAATTATTTTTAATGCAGGATTGCTTGGCTTCTTCAAGTATACGGATTTCTTCCTTGAGAATTTGAATTATCTGGGCGCACAGTTCCCTCTCCTGCATATCATCCTTCCGCTTGGCATCAGTTTCTTTACGATTACGCAGATGGTCTATCTCGTAGACTGTTATGAAGGTGTTGCAAAAGAGCGCAACTTCATTCATTATGCGCTGTTTGTATCGTTTTTTCCGCATCTTTTGGCTGGTCCGATCCTTTATCATCGTCCTATGATGAAGCAGTTTAAGGACTCCTCTTTGCGTCATGTGGACTGGGATAATTTGGGGCGTGGGCTGAGTCTCTTTATTATTGGCTTGGCTAAGAAGGTACTGATTGCAGATAGTTTTGTTTCTGTTGTTGCGAAAGGCTTTGCTCATCCGGAGCAGCTTACCTTGGTGGACAGCTGGACAGTTGCCATCTGTTACATGATGCAGCTGTACTTTGACTTCTCAGGGTATAGTGATATGGCAGTTGGCATTGCCCGTATGATGAACATTAACATACCCATTAACTTCGATGCGCCATATCGTGCCTATGGTATTATTAACTTTTGGCAGCGCTGGCATATGTCTCTAACTACGACGATCACCAACTATCTTTATACACCGATGGTGATGGCGTGTAAGAAAATTACGTTTGGTAAGGCGATGGCGGCGACGTTTGCATCAATGTTCATTGCAGGTATTTGGCATGGTGCCGGATGGACTTATATTATTTTCGGTTCACTGCATGGATTTGGACTCGTTCTCAATCATACATGGAAGAAATACCATCTCTGGATGTGGAAGCCTCTTGGATATGTTCTGACCCTAGGTCTGGTATTGGTGGCATTCGTCTTTTTCCGTGCAGAATCTGTTACAGATGCACTTCAAGTCTTATATGCGATGGTGGGTGGAAATGGTGTCCTTTTACCCCCGGAGGTTGCCACCTTTATGAATGGGATTTTTGATACCAACTTGATGGCACTTTCTGAATATGATATTCCTAAGAAAACACTTGTTGTATTGTTGTTAGTGGTTTTCTGCCCCAGCTCGAATAATATTATCAAGAGATTACAACCTAACTACAAATGGGCAATTGTTTTGGCGGCGTTGTTTTCCTATGGGATAGCTTCTTTATCACAAATGACAGAGTTCTTATACTTTCAGTTTTAATAATTCGTTTATTACAATATGATGTGTTTTGATAATAATTTTTGATTTAAGGAGATGTCTTATGATTATCACAAAAACCCCCTTTCGGATGTCTTTTTTCGGCGGAGGAACAGACATCGCTGAATTTTACGAGAAATATGGTGGAGCAGTATTGTCAACAACGTTTGATAAGTACTGCTATGTTACCGTTCGACATTTACCGCCTTTTTTTGATTACTCGAGTGAGTTTTCTTATGCCAATATCGAGCGCGTGCGTAGCGTTGATGAAATTGAGCATCCTCTTATCCGTAATTTGATGAAGTTCAAGGATATGCATGAGATTCGCCTTTCTTATGAGGCAGATTTACCTGCAAGAACCGGGTTGGGAACTTCATCCTCTTTTGCCGTAGGAATGTTGAATGCGTTTTATGGCGTTAAAGGAAAACGTGTGGATAAGCATCGATTGGCAGATGAAGCCATCTATGTAGAGCGTGTTCTTTGCGGGGAAGCCGGCGGAATTCAAGATCAGATTGCTGCAGCGTATGGCGGGCTTAACCGTATTGATATGAACCGAAACGGATATAAAGTCACGCCTGTCATTATTTCAAATCAGAGAAAAAAAGAGTTTAATGAGCATTTGCTTCTTTTCTTCACAGGCTTTTCTCGTATATCCGCAGATATTCAAAAGAAAACAGAGGCAAATATTAGCAATAAAACTAAGGAGCTTTTAGAAATGAAGTCCTTGGTGGATGACGCTGAGGAAATCCTAGTATCGAATGGTGACCTTAATGAGTTTGGTAAACTATTACATTATACTTGGGAGCTGAAGCGCGGAATTTCAACGGCTGTTTCTACAGATCATATTGATGATATTTATCAACGAGCGATTCGAGCGGGCGCGATAGGGGGAAAACTGCTAGGTGCAGGGGGGGGCGGTTTTTTGCTCTTTTTTGTGGAGCCGGATAAGCAGGATGCCGTATTGGAAGAATTAAATGAGTTGCTATATGTTCCTTTTGCTTTTGAAAACGATGGGACGCAGGTGATCTATTTCAAGGCAGAGGATTATAGTATACCTGAGCAGTTTTTGAGAGAATAGAACATTAGTTAGAGAGGGCGTTTATGGAGGCAATTATTCTAGCAGGGGGATTTGGTACGAGATTGCGACATGTTGTTACAGACGTGCCGAAACCAATGGCGCCGATGGATGATAACGGAACCCCTTTTTTGAATGTCCTGCTGGATAAATTGATGGCAGCGGGGTTTACGCGTGTTATCTTATCAACCGGTTATATGCGTGATAAGATCAGGGTATACTACGGATTGAAATACGGTAAGCTTGATGTAAGTTACTCTGAAGAAGAAACGCCTCTTTTTACGGGTGGAGCAATAAAAAAGGCGCTTAGGCAATGCGCAAAAGATAGTGTCTTTGTTCTGAATGGTGACACCTGTTTTGATGTGGATTTTTCGCAGATGCGCTTATTGTTTCAAACGAGTGAAGCAGATATTGTTATGGCGATTAAGTGGATGGATGATTGTAGCCGTTATGGAACAGTAGAGAGAAGCGGTGGGCGAATCGTAAGTTTTCACGAAAAACTTGCCCAAACAAAAGGCTGGATTAATGGAGGTTGTTATTGCCTTAAAAGAGAATTGTTGGAACCTGAGGCTGAAAAGTTTTCATTTGAAAAATATATGGAAGACAATATAGACAAAAAGAAAATTGTCGGATATGAATCTGGAGGTTTTTTTATAGATATCGGCGTCCCAGAGGATTATTATATGGCCAGGAAACTATACGGCATAAAACCATCTGGCTCTGTCTGAAATACCTTTGACTTATGTTTGTGGAGGTTTGATATGCAGATCGTATTGCTTTCCGGTGGTGCTGGAAAACGCCTCTGGCCTCTCTCGAATGACCTTTATTCGAAGCAGTTTCTCCGTCTTCTGAAAAGGGAAGATGGCACACATGAGTCGATGATTCAGCGTGTTTGCCGTCAGGTGCAGAGTGTTGCGTCAAATGCTCCCGTAACTGTTGCTACGGGACGGGAGCAGGTTTCACTGATTCGGCGTCAGCTTGGCTTGGGGGTGAACATATCCATTGAGCCATGCCGGCGGGATACATTCCCTGCGATTGCCTTGGTTTCTGCATATCTGCATGAGGTGGGTGGTGTTTCTCTCGATGAGGCTGTGGCGATCTGCCCTGCCGACCCTTATGTCGACGGGAATTATTTTCATGCAGTTCTCCGGCTGCTTGAGGAAGCTGAACGAAAAGATTCTGCAAATCTCGTGCTGATGGGGATTGAGCCGACCTACCCGAGTGAGAAGTATGGTTACATTATTCCTGCTTCTCAGGAATCGCAGAGCATGGTGCAGTCGTTCAAGGAAAAGCCGAACAAGGAAACCGCTGAGGAGTACATTGCGCAGGGAGCATTATGGAACAGCGGCGTTTTTGCGTTCAAGCTTGGCTATGCACTTGATAAAGCACGCGAACTGCTGAACTATACGGACTATGAGGATCTTTTCAACCGCTATGAGGAACTCACCAAAATTAGTTTTGATTATGCCGTGGTTGAAAAAGAAAAAAATATTGCAGTTCAGCGTTATAGCGGGACATGGCTTGACATTGGTACGTGGAATACGCTTGCCGAGGTGATGCCTGAGTCTTCGATCGGTCGTGTCACGATGGATGAGATGTGCAAAAATGTCCATGTTGTGAATACGCTCCCCATGCCGATCCTCTGCATGGGACTGAAGGATGTTGTGGTTGCGGCGAGTCCGGAGGGCATTCTCATTTCGGATAAGGAACGCTCCAGTGCGATGAAGCCTTATGCAGAGAAGCTTCATACACCGGTCATGTATACCGAAAAATCATGGGGCGAGTTCCGTATCATCGATGCAGAAACGGAGAGCCTAACGATCAAGATCACGCTTAGTCCGGGACACTCTCTTACCTATCATTTGCATGAGCGTCGAGATGAGACTTGGACAGTGATCCAGGGGCGCGGCTGGGTGAAGCTCGATGGCAACGAGTTCGCTGTTGCTGAGGGACAGACGGTGCGTATTCCGCGCGGATCATTTCATACAATACGAGCGGAGACTCTGCTGAAGGTAATGGAGATCCAGACGGGTGAGGATATTGATGTGGATGATAAGATTGTGTGGGGACTAAAAGAACAGTAGGCTCTGTTCATGGTTAGTTGAATTGAAAATTCGTTAAAATAGGAGGAAAAATAAGCTTGTGGTTAAGAATAGTTTTTCTGTTCTTCCTGTTGGTCAAGGTTTCTTTTATACAGGACATTTAGTTGATTGTACTAAAAAATCTTATAATTTTGTATATGATTGCGGAAGTGAAAAACGTATTGGCGGGATTTCAATTGCATCATTAAGGGCGATGATTGATCAGTATATTAGGAAGGATTTACCTTCTTACGAGCTAGATATGCTCGTGATTTCACATTTTGACTCAGATCATGTAAAAGGAGTTAATTATTTGTTGAGGAATGAGGGGGGCGTTAAAGTAAAGACTGTATATATACCCTATTATAGCCTTGATGACTATTTGCTTGTAGTACTTTGGATAGATTTCTTTGATTTGTATGATCGAATAGAGAAAATTGTGTTTGTAGGTGATGCTGAAAAACCTGATGATTTATATAATATATTTAACATAAAATATACGGTTGAAAAAAACCCGATAAAATCAGAAGACTGGTTAGCTTGGACGTTCAAGTTCTACAATAATCCGGCTCAATCGCCAAGTGTGAAAATAATAAAACAGAAGATAGACACTTTACTCTGTCAAGAACGTTGTGCAGATTTTCAGACATTGTTACAGAAAAAGACTGTAAAAAAAGAGCTACAAGAAATCTACGAGAACAATATAAAACCAATTAGAGGAAAAAAATATGGTAGCAATGATACCTCGTTGTGTTTGTTTCACGGGCCTGTGGTTCCTATTGAACAAACAATATCTGTTTCTCGACTGACCGGAGGAGCGAATCTGAATGAGGTTTTTTGGGAGGATACGAGTATATTACCTGTTGGTAGCCTTTTAACAGGTGATATATCCTTAATGGATGATGAATTGTATGAAAAGTTTGTAAATCATTATACAGATGAACTACAACAAGTCGGAGCTTTTTTTGTACCACATCATGGATCAAATGATTCGTGGAACCGTAAAATCATTTATGATTTCCCAAGAGCTTCTTTTTTTGTTTCTTATGGGATGACGAACCGATATGGTCATCCCAAAGAAGCGCTCAAAGATGACATATACACTCATCAGAGAATGCTATATTTCGTGAATGAAGAAGTTGGTGCTAGTTATAGTATTTGTATACACCACGAATACTTTAAAAAAATAAGCGGATTATGAATGTTTGGATGAGTGCTGTAAAATAAAATCGGAAAACGACTAGGGGATCCCTGTTAAATTCTTTTGTTGCACAACTCCATTTCGAAAGATTACAATAGGGACAAAAGAAACACGATGAGGGGGAGACAAATGGTTACGATTATTACTGGTACAAACAATAAGCCGATATCTAGTGATGCTTTAAAAAACTTCTTTAAGAACCATGAAATGTTAGATGGATATCTTTATATAGGATATCCTATCATTGGAACGGTGGAGGGGGCATATTCAATTGATGCTTTGTGGATTTCCCCAGTTAGAGGTATGGTTGTCTTTAATCTCATAGAGGGAAAGTCCATAGATGGATATCAGGAAATACAGGATGATTGTGCGAATAAAATTGAAGCAAAACTTAAAGGTTATCGGCAGCTGATGCAAAAGAGAAAACTTTGTGTCAATATTAATGTTGTTACATTTGCCCCAGCACTGCTTCGAAATATTTCCTGTGATGAAGATGCTGTTGATTATCCATTGTGTATTAATGACGCTGAACTTGATACATATATTAAATCATTAACGTGGGAAAACAGGGAATATTATGAAAAAATAGTGTCTGTACTACAAGCTGTATCTATGATTCGTAAGGGAAGAAAGAAGCGGGAAACAAATATACCCGAGTCTAGAGGAAGTAAGTTAAAGAAGATAGAGGATTCGATTGCGAATTTGGATAGTCAGCAAAGTCGTGCTGTTATCGAGACCGTGGAAGGGGTGCAACGCATACGGGGACTTGCAGGTTCTGGAAAAACAATTGTATTGGCTTTAAAAGCTGCATATTTGCATGCACAGCACCCTGACTGGAAAATAGCTGTTACATTTAACAGTCGAGCGTTGAAAGGTCAGTTACGACATTTAATCAATACTTTTTATATTGAACAAACTGGTGACGAACCTAATTGGGGGAATATACATGTAATACATGCATGGGGGGCTCCGGGTGGCGGAGAAAAAACAGGCATGTATTATCTTTTCTGTAGTACAAATAATGTTGAATATAGTGATTTTATGGCAGCGAAAAATCACTATGGCACTAGGGATCCTTTCGGAGAAGTATGTGCTCGAGCCCTATCTGATGCGCAAAGCTATACACCTAAATATGATGTTATCATGGTTGATGAAGCACAGGATTTTTCGGCTGCATTCCTTAAGCTTTGTTATGAAATGCTCAATGAGCCTAAACGTTTGGTATACGCTTATGATGAGCTCCAAAATCTACGTCTGCAATCACTGCCTTCTCCTGAGGAGATTTTTGGCGTCAAAAAAGATGGTGAACCTAAGGTGTCGTTTAGTTCACATCGGCAGGGGAGCCCCCAACAAGATATTATTTTAGAAAAATGCTATAGGAATTCTAGACCGGCACTGGTAACAGCACATGCATTGGGATTTGGGATATATCATCAGCCTAAAAATCATGGAGAGTCAGGGCTGATTCAGATGTTTGATCAAAGTAATTTGTGGGGCGATATAGGATATGATGTTGTAGAGGGGAAGCTTGCAGATGGAGAACGAGTTGTATTAAGCAGGACTCAGAAGAGTAGTCCCTTGTTTCTAGAAGAGCATTCTGCAATAGACGATTTAATCATGTTTAAATCATTTCAGACGAAGGAGGAACAAGATCGTTGGGTTGCGGATGAAATTGAAAAAAATATTCGTTATGAAGAGTTGCGCCTAGATGATATTATTGTTATAAATCCTGATCCACTAACGACTAGAAAAAACGTTGCGTCTGTTCGAGCGCTTTTATTTGAAAAGGAAATACAAACTCATACAGCTGGAGTGGATATGGCTCCGGATGTATTCTTTTCTGAAGATAATAGTTCGATAGCATTTACTGGTATATATAGAGCAAAAGGAAATGAAGCTGCTATGGTGTATATTGTCAATGCGCAGAGTTGCTTCGATGCACCTTCTTATGGTTTGGCTAAAATTCGCAATCAATTGTTTACCGCAATAACACGGAGTAAAGCGTGGGTCAGAGTTGTAGGTGTTGGTCAAGAAATGGATAGCCTCATTAGTGAATATGGGAAAATAAAAGAACATGAATTTAAGTTAGATTTTGTTTATCCTACACGGCAACAGCGGGAGCGTATGAATGTTGTCAATCGAGATATGAGCGAAGCTGAGAAAAAAAGAATAGTGAAAAATAGAGGGAATCTTGATAGCCTTATTGCGGCATTGGAGAGAGGAGATATACTTCCGGAAGATTTTGATAAAAGCCAAATAGAACAACTACAAAGACTCCTTGAATCAAGGGGGCTATGATATATATGTTGAGTCATAAAAATGTTTTAGAACAAATCAAACGATTAACTGCAGATATTATTAGCCTAGAGCTTTGTAATGAACAAAATTTTCCGGCTATGAAAATGGTTAAAGGGAATTTTGTTGAGATAGGCATTACAAATGCAGAGCATTCAATTTGTCTCAAGGGTATTCCCTATGCAGAGATGTATAGAGAACTTGATGAGAAAAGACAGTATAACTTAAAAATGTTGGATGGTGCATTGATTACACTTTTATATAGATTCAAGGGGGGTGTATTAGTTGCACATCGTTTATCTTTTTTCCCTGCACCTGATTTAGAAGTGTTTCAGAATGAGCCGGAACTCTACATGAACGATGAATTCTATCTTGATATCTTAGATAAAAGGATTGTTGCGGTTCCGTTGCGATTTGATTTTGATGCAGACGCATTTATTTCGCTTAAGCATCCGAAGTCACATTTGACCCTAGGGCAATATGAACATTGCAGAATACCAGTCTCTTCCGGCATTTCACCTTACCAATTTCTGAACTTTATAATATGGAATTTTTATCATCCAAAACAGACAGACTTGTCGTATGGACTCACGCAATACAATGATGATTTTGATACATCTATTACTTCCGCAGAAAGAGAAATCATGCATGTTTGTATACCTAATCATTAGTTGTGTATGGAAAAACAAACTCAGAAATAAAAATACCTATATTATGTTGCAATTTAGGTCTTCAAGATTTCGGCTCTACTCCCGAAGTAGTGGAAATGGTATAATCGTCCAGGGTGATGACAAATGGTCGAGAATTTTGACAAGATGCTCGCAGGATCACAGCGTCTAGAGGATCCATGGTATATCATAGGCGCAGAATTTAACGAGGAAGAGCCGGCAATC
>ERZ772960.1047-NODE-1047-length-23093-cov-5.803282_pt1 | contig 23093 bp, 21 predicted proteins | sample MGYA00580678_ERZ772960 | MGnify/ENA primary metagenome ERZ772960 (study PRJEB29015, sample SAMEA2737930) | human oral metagenome | biome: human oral; feature: human-associated habitat; material: dental | place: China | collected 2059 ... | reverse complement strand
GGTCTGTCGCCCCCTCGGGGCTATTGGATAAGATTTTCTTATCCCGAACTCGCGTCTAATATGGTATCAATATGTCCTATAAAGCAACTTTGCCAGCACTTATTGTATGTCTCAAATCATGATGATACGTTCATTTTTTTGTGATATAGTGCTCGTTTTCTTGCTTGAAAACGGGCGGAGGAAAGTAGGAATATTATTCTTCCTTGAAGTCCACGTATTCCCCTTCGTTTTTCTTAAATATCTTTTTGTTGGCTTGCGAAGGGTCGCGTGTGTCAATGATACTTTCTTCGGTATCGGAGGTAGATGAGTTGTAACGGTGTTGGGGGTCATTGAAAGCCTCGTTCATCTGTTGCTTGAACCGGTCGGCAGCTTGGCGCATTTGATGGAAAAGTCGAAAAACGGTGACTCCACCGACGATAAGAGCGAAGAGGACACCCAAGAGAACAAGCAACAACAGGAATGCCATAAGACAGGGGAAATTAATCTTTTGTGGGGGCGGAGCGCCGTTGGTAAAAGTCAACGGCGATGGAAAGAAATACGTAGCAAGCAATGATGAGCGCAATACCGCTTATCCGGAACAACAGCAGCACGGGAATGCAGAAAAGCAAGAATCCGTATTTCACCTCATTACCTTTCCAACCCCATTGCTTGAATTTAAGTGCAAACATGGGAATCTCTGCTATCATGAGCCAACAACTCAGGCAAATGAGGAGCAGGAATGCAGGTACGACGACCTTGGAGTTCTCCCACGACGGGGGGAAATCTACAATGAGAGCAGCCCAGAAGAGGGCGTTGGCCGGCGTGGGGAGGCCGATGAACGACGAGGTTTGCCGTTTGTCGATATTGAACTTGGCCAATCGCAACGCGGAAAAGACCACTAAGAAAAAGGCGAGATAGGGTATATAATCCTGTGCGGGCAATAAGGCCGCGGGATAGTTGGCTGTTGAGAGAGAGAACGCTACCATCATTGCAGGCGCAAAACCGAATGTAAAGACATCGGCAAGGGAGTCTAATTCTTTGCCCATCGGCGAAGAGACGTGCAGCAACCGCGCACTCATGCCGTCGAAGAAGTCGAATATCGCTCCGATGATAATGAAGAGCAACGCCCGTTCCATGTCGCCCGTAAAGGCGAAAGATGTGGCAATACAACCGGAGAAGAGGTTGCAGCAAGTGATGGAATTGGGAATGTGGCGGGTTATGAAGTTTGCCATCTTTGTTATTTCATTTTGGCGATGACCGTTTGATCGCCTGTCGTGCTTTGCCCCATCTGTACGCAAACTTCCGTTCCGAGGGGCAGGAATACGTCTACACGGGAGCCGAATTTGATAAAGCCGAGATGCTCGTCAATATAGCAGTCTTCGCCTTCCTTGGCATAAGTGACGATGCGTCGTGCCACGGCTCCTGCAATCTGTCGGCAAAGGATGTCGGTTCCGTCGGGCGTGGTGATGATGATGTCGGCATGTTCATTTTCTTCGCTGGCTTTTGGAAGCCATGCTTTGTAGAAATTGCCGTCTACATGTTTCACCTTTTTCACTTTCCCGTTGACGGGAAACCAGTTGGCATGGACGTTGAACAAGCTCATGAAAATAGAAATCATCAGTCTCTTTTCATGAAAATATTCGGTTTCTTCCACCTCTTCGATCACGACCACTTTACCGTCGGCAGGTGCCACAACAATGCGGTCGTCCTCATCTTCGCTGAAGTATCTGATGGGGCATCGAAAGAAGTTTACAACCACGCCGTAGACGATTCCGGCAGTGATGGAAAAGCCCCAAAAGGGAATTTTGCAATCAAACGACCTCCATAAAATCACTGCGATGGCAACAAACAGAAAGAGTCCGTAGAGCAATGTGTCCGTACCCTCTCTGTGGATGCGTATCTTTTTGAGTTTCTTTATATTTTCGGTCATAGCAGTCTTGGTCATAATAACCGGCAGCAAAGGTACTTCTTTTTTGTCAATCACCCAAACATTTAACCTTTATATTTTGGTTATATCGGGTTTTCGGAGTACCTTTACGCCTCATTTCAACCAGAGCAAAACCACCGTTATGCAAGATTTCGTACACCTGCACGTTCACACTTACTATTCGATTCTCGACGGACAGTCAAGCATCGAAAACCTTGTAGAAAAGGCCGTGGCCAACGGTATGAAAGGGATGGCTATTACCGACCATGGCAACATGTTCGGCACAAAAGAGTTTTACAACTATTGCAAGCGGGTGAATGCGCGGTTGAAGGCAGAGGGTAAACCCGCTTTCAAGCCAATTATCGGTTGCGAAATGTATGTGGCACATCGTAAAAAGACCGACAAGGTGTTTGAAAAAGGCGACCGTAGCGGTTACCATCTCATCGTGTTGGCCAAGAATTACACGGGTTATAAGAATCTGATAAAGCTCGTAAGTCGGTCGTGGGTAGACGGTTTCTACATGCGTCCGCGCACCGACCGTGAGGACTTGGAACGCTTCCATGAGGGACTTATTGTGTGTTCGGCCTGTATTGCGGGAGAGGTGCCGCGGAAAATCCTCAGCGGCGATATGGAGGGTGCTCGCGAAGCAGTGGAATGGTATCATCGGGTTTTCGGTGAAGACTACTATTTGGAGATGCAGCGACATGAGGTGAAAGACCCCCATGTGAAAGCCAATAGGGAGACATTTCCACAACAGCAACGCGCCAACAAGGTGTTGCTCACGTTAGGAAAGGAGTATGGAATCAAGGTTATCTGCACGAACGACGCGCATTTCGTAGACCGAGAGAACGCAGAAGCTCACGACCATCTGCTTTGCCTCTCGACGGGGAAGGATTTGGATGACCCGAACCGGCTGATCTATACCAAGCAGGAATGGTTTAAAACGCGAGAGGAAATGAACGAGGTGTTTGCCGACCAGCCCGAGGCACTGACCAATACGCTCGAGATACTCGACAAGGTGGAGGTCTATAGCATTGACAGTCTGCCCATCATGCCGTTCTTTCCCATTCCCGAAAGTTTCGGAACGGAAGAAGATATACGCCGCCGCTATACGAAAGAACAACTCTTCGAGGAATTTACCCGCGACGAGAACGGCAACGAAATCCTCTCTCGCGAAGAGGCCGAGCAAAAGATTGAGAAGCTCGGAGGCTACGATAAACTCTATCGAATCAAGTTTGAGGCCGACTACTTGGCCAAATTGGCCTACGACGGTGCCAAGCCTCTCTATGGTGACCCCTTGCCCGAGGAGGTGGCCGAGCGCATCAAGTTCGAGCTTCACATCATGAAAACAATGGGTTTTCCGGGTTATTTCCTCATCGTGCAAGACTTCATCAATTCCGCCCGAAACAACCTTGGAGTACTTGTCGGACCAGGGCGCGGCTCTGCGGCAGGCTCTGTGGTGGCCTATTGTTTAGGCATTACGAAGATAGACCCTATCAAATACGACCTTCTGTTTGAGCGTTTCCTGAATCCCGACCGTATCTCCCTGCCCGATATCGATACCGATTTCGACGACGACGGACGAGGGAAAGTGCTCGAGTGGGTGGAAGACAAATACGGCCACGACAAGGTGGCGCATATCATTACCTACGGCACGATGGCTACGAAAAACTCTATCAAAGACGTGGCACGTGTGGAACGGTTGCCCCTCGAACAGGCCAATTACCTATGTAAGGTCATCCCCGACCGGTTGCCCGACGGCATGAAAATGAATCTGACCAATGCCATCAAGGCGGTGCCCGAACTGCGCGAGGCCGAAGCCTCTCCCGATGAGCGACTCAGCAACACGATGAAGTATGCAAAAATGCTTGAGGGTACGGTGCGCGGAACAGGTATCCATGCCTGCGGAACCATCATCTGCCGCGATGCCATCAGCGACTGGGTGCCCGTCTCCGTTGCCGAAGACAAAGCCGACCCGGGGCATAAGTTGCTTTGTACGCAATATGACGGTCACGTGATAGAAGAGACCGGACTTATCAAAATGGACTTCCTTGGCCTGAAAACACTCTCCATTCTTAAAGAGGCCGTCGAAAACATACGCATCTCTACGGGTGATGTTATCGATTTAGACCATATTCCCATTGACGACAAACTCACCTATCAACTCTACTGCGAGGGGCGAACCATCGGTACGTTTCAATTTGAATCGGCCGGCATGCAGAAGTATCTGCGCGAACTACAGCCGTCGGTCTTCGAAGATTTGATAGCCATGAATGCCCTTTATCGTCCCGGCCCGATGGATTATATTCCCGACTTCATCGCCCGAAAGCGCGACAACTCGAAAATAAAATATGATCTCCCCTGCATGGAAAAATACCTGAAAGATACCTACGGAATCACCGTCTATCAGGAACAGGTCATGCTTCTCAGCCGGCAGCTGGCCAACTTCACCCGCGGCCAGAGCGACACTTTGCGCAAAGCGATGGGAAAGAAACAAATTGACAAGATGAACCATCTCGAGGGACTCTTTTATGAAGGAGGGGCGAAAAACGGCTACCCCAAAGAGGTGCTCAGTAAGATTTGGGAGGATTGGAAGAAGTTTGCCAGCTATGCGTTCAACAAGAGTCACGCCACATGTTACTCGTGGGTGGCTTTCCAGACGGCTTATCTCAAAGCGCATTACCCCGCCGAATACATGGCTGCCGTGATGAGCCGCAACCTCAACAACATTGCCGAAATCACCAAATTCATGGATGAATGCAAGGCCATGGGTATTTCTACCCTCGGCCCCGATGTGAATGAAAGCCGGCAGAAGTTCAGCGTGAATAAGAAAGGGGAGATTCGTTTCGGGCTCGCAGCCATTAAGGGAATGGGCGATGCTGCGGCAGATGCTATCATTGCTGAGCGTGACAAGAACGGCCCTTTCAAAGATGTCTTTGACGTGGTGCAGCGCATCAATCTCAATGCCGTGAATCGTAAAGCACTCGAAAGCCTTGTCTTGAGCGGCGGGCTCGATAGTTTCCGTATCGCCCGCGAGAGCTTCTTCGCCCCGGACAATCGCGGAAATCAATTTCTCGACACGCTTATCAGATACGGACAGCTTTATCAGATGGAGCAAAACGAAGCCCAGAACTCCCTCTTTGGCGGAACTGAAGCCGTGGAAATCGCTACACCCTCTGTACCTTCTGCTGAGCCATGGAGCCCTCCCGAACGGCTTAATCGCGAACGCGACCTCGTGGGCATCTACCTCTCGGCACATCCCTTAGATGATTTCGGCATGATATTCCACAATCTCTGCAATACCGCCTGCACGGAAGTGGGACAGGACGGTCGACGCGAAGAACTGTCCAAGCGCGATGAACTCATTTTCGGTGGCATTGTCACCTCTAATAAATCGAAGTTCACCAAGACAGGGAAACCCTGCGGATTCGTGACCCTTGAAGACTTTGAAGGCAGCGGTGAACTCGCTTTCTTCGGCGAAGAATGGGGACGCTGGCAGGGCATGCTCATCGAAGGAGCCATCGTTATGATACGTGCCAAGTGTGTGCCCCGATTCCGAGATTCCCACCTCTACGACCTCCGAGTGACCGACATACAGTACATGCAGACGGTGAAGGAAACATTGATAGAAACCTTTACCATTGCTATCAACAGCATGGCACTCGACGAACCGCTCGTTTCCGACCTTGTAACGCTTATCAACGACAGCCCGGGGAAGACCCGGCTCTGTTTCCAAATCAAAGATGCTGAAAGCAACAACGTGATTTCCCTGCGCAGCAAGGCGAAATCAATCGAGATTAAACGTGACCTCATCAGCTTTATCGAACGCAATCCCGCACTCTCCTATAAAATCAATTAACCCATTCTTTTCTGTTATCAACGAGACGGTTTTTATTCATGCGACAACTGTCTTATTAACAGAAATTCATCCGTTGTTATCTCGGTAATTGTCTTGTTAACAGAAAGTCGCTCGCGTTGACACTGCCAGACAAAAAAATCTGCCCTTACTCACGCAAGGGCAGATTTCCTATTCACAACTAAAAGAACGGCATTACTCTCTGTATTGGGCAACACCGATTTCATACATGTCGTTGCCTTCAGAGTCTATTGCCACAATAACAGGCAGTTCCTCTACCCGTAGTTTTCGGATCGCTTCGGTGCCGAGTTCGTCAAAAGCGATGACCTCGGCTTCTTTCACGGCCTTTGCCATCAGTGCGGCGGCTCCGCCAATAGCGGCGAAGTAGATGCCGGTATATCTCTTCAGAGCCTCGATGACTTCCTTGCTTCGGGAACCTTTACCTATCATGACGCGCAATCCTTCGCGGATGAGCGTGGGTGAATAGGCATCCATGCGTCCGCCGGTAGTGGGGCCTACGGAACCGATGGGCTGTCCGGGCTTAGCGGGGCAGGGGCCGGCGTAGTAGACAGCTTGTCCGTGGAAGTCGAAAGGCATGGGTTCGCCGGCATCGAGCATCTCGCAAAGTCGCTTGTGGGCAGCATCGCGTGCTGTGTAGATGGTGCCCGAGATATAAAGCATGTCGCCGGCTTTGAGCGATTTTATTTTTTCGTCCGTGAATGGAGCTTCGATGATTCTCTTTGTTTCCATAACCGATGTATGTGGAGTTTATAAATCGCCTTCGGCGTGGCGCGTGGCGTGGCAGCCGATGTTTACAGCAACGGGTAAGCCGGCAATATGGGTGGCGTTGGTAAGTATGTTTACAGCCAATGCCGTGGTGGAGCCTCCGAAGCCGCAGGGGCCGATGCCAAGTTTGTTGATTTCGTTGAGAAGTTCTCTTTCGAGTTGAGCAATGGTGGGGTCGTGGCTCTCGCTGCCGACGGGTCTGAGCAAGGCTTTCTTGCTGAGGTAGGCGGCGCGTTCCATCGTGCCTCCGATGCCGATGCCCACGATGATGGGTGGGCAGGGATTGCCGCCGGCATGACGTATAGTGTCGATAACAAACTTCTTGATACCCGCGATGCCGGCACTGGGGGTGAGCATTTGCAATCCGCTCTTGTTCTCGCTGCCGAATCCTTTGGGGGAGACGGTGATGTGGAACCGGTCGCCGGGCACCATCTCGTAGTGGATGATGGCGGGTGTATTGTCGGTGGTGTTCACGCGGTCGATGGGGTCGCGCACCACCGATTTGCGCAGGTAGCCTTTGCTGTAGCCCTGACGGACGCCTTGGTTGATGGCATCTTCGATAAATCCGCCGGTGATATGTACGTCTTGTCCCATCTCAATGAAGACGACGGTCATGCCGGTGTCTTGGCACATGGGGCATTGCTCGTTTTTAGCGATGTCGGCATTCTGGATGATAGTGCCGATAATCTGACGTGCCAGCGGCGATTTCTCCACGTTGGAACGTTCGACAAGACGAGTGTAGATATCGCGGGAGAGCACGTAGCACGCCTCGATACAGAGACGCTCTACCAACTCGGTAATCTTGGCTGCTTTTATTTCTCTCATTTAGCTGTTTCTTGTGAGGAAGTATTGGGTGTTCCGGTTCCGAATGTTTTCGCAATTGTTGTCTACCAATCCGATGAGGCAGTAGGTTTTTGTCTCCTCGTCGTACATGAGTTCTTTAACGAGTGAGAAGTCTTGTATCTCGGCAGTGTTCTTCACCTGCAAGCGAGGGCCGTCGCAATCTACGATGCGCTCACCTATCTTGATGTGTTCCTCGTCGTAGTAGGAGATAGGCTGTTTTTCGGCAATCACGGCCTTTACGTCTTCTTCGAGGCGGGAGATGTCGATGTCTTCCTGCTTGTAAAATTTCATGACGAAGCCGTTTCTGATGTCGGAAAAGAAGTAATGGTCGTGGTCAAGTCCATATTTCTCTTCCAAGATAAAGCGGGTGATTTCTTCCGCAGAGTGCGCCATCTTTCGGTACTTCAGCGATTTGTGCACAATCTCGTAAATGCTTTCGGGTAAAGGCCCGAACATGGAAGGGCGGGTGACGATAATCTCTTCGCCGATGCCCACGATGAGGTCAGCGTTACGTCCGAGGGTGGCGTGCAATAGGTTGAAGTGTTCGATGATGACACGCTTGTTGTGTTCGAGCAGCGTTTTCACGAACTCGGCAATCTCCCACATCTGCATGAACCCGTTGAGAAAACGTATGTCGAGATGGAACGAGGAGGCTTCTCTCACCTCATGCAGGGCGATGGTATCGCGTGCTAACATGATTTTACGTGGGTTGATAACGTCATCGTCGTTGGATAACTCCAGCCCGGGAAACATACCCTTAATGAGCGACGATTTACCGGAGCCTGCATCGCCCACAATACCAATGAGCCGGTCGGAATAGGCTAAGTGCCGTTGTGAGATGTGGTCGCCTAAAAAGATGAGACGTTCCTTGCCGCGCGGCGCAAAATACTGCGAGGCAATGCGGTATTGCTGAATGGGGTTAATCATACGGAAGCGGTAAAACTAAGAGAGAAGGCTCTCCGCCCGCGCTGCCGGAGACATGAGCCGGCAACACAGGGAAGAGCCTTGCTCATTACATTTCAAACGAACTTTTCATCAAAGGCACATGCTGTTGTGCACCATACACATCGGTCTCGCCCAACGCTCCCGAGGGGATGGGGCGTACGATGGTAATCTTAATGGCCTTAGCAGGGTCGAAATGTACGATATTGATGATGTCGGACTCCTTGATTTTGTATAAGGCGGCAAACATCTTCTCATTGAAAATCTTGGCGGCCTTTACTTTGTTGTATGTCTCGAAGTCTTTGAAGATAACGTCGAAAGTCAGTTCGTAAGGTCCTGAATTCTTGCTGCGGATGACAGAAGCTACGTCTATCAAATTATACTTTGCCATAATCGTTTTCGTTTAACGGTTGCTTACTCCTTTATTGAATGTAACGTATTCTATCGGGAACAGGCTCACGGGGTCGTCTACCTGCAAGAGGTGATAGATGTTGAACTCGTAGACCTCGCCCATCTTGCAGTCTGACGGCGAGAAGGGAAATGCCAGATTGCCGGCTGTGGAGATACGTCCTTCGTAGCCGAAGTGAAGCATTGTGCTGCGGGCAAAGCTGCAGATGGTGTTAGCCGTCTCTTGTGTGTCGGCCACGGCCTCGATAATGATGAGCAGTTCGTCGGAGTGAGATTCTTCTGCTCCCTCAAACATAGCCATGACACCTTTCTTCCCATATATCTTGAAATCGAGGAAGAAGTCGGTGATGCCATATTTTTCGAAGTTGTTTTCCACGCGTTCTCTGACGCTCTTGATAATGCTGTCTATCTTTGAAATCATTACAGGGTCTTTCACGGCGGCCGGTGACATGGTGCGGAAACCTACGCGGCGCACACCCTCGAGCTTCACGAAATATTGTTCGGTGGGTACGAACTTACTACCGGAAACGCGTACCTTGTTGTCGTCTATCTGCTCGAATTTAGATTCATGTAGGTCGATAGCACCGCCGGGGCCAGGCAGAACATAAGGATTGGTCTTTTCATATAAGGTGTGAGCAGCAATAGATAACGTTGTGCACTTGCGCAGGGGAGACAGCGGCTCAAGCACGAAGTCATCTTTGTGCAGATAGCCGAACATGCAGTCGCTTCCGCTTCCGGGCAATGCACAGATGGCAGCACACTCCAGAATCTTACCCAGATGGATGGCCAAGCCTTTGTTGAAACCTTCTTTGACGGCGAGGGCAGCAAACACGGAGGGGTCGTAGGAACGGCCGGCAATGATAACATCGGCACCTTCTTCGAGGGCTTTGATGTAGGGCTGTTCGCCGATTTGCGCCACGATGTGCACTGCCTCGTCTACGTCTTTCTCCTGAATAGGCTTGGCCGGTGCTAATGGTGTCACCTTGCCTTGGCGCAGGTTTTCTTTTATAAAATCTTTGTCGAACTCGGACTGGATAACCGCCAACTTGAACGAGAGGCCTTTTTCGCGGGCAATCTCTTTCACGATGTCGATAACAAACTCCACGTGCGGTCTTGCGCCACTTCCGCCCGCGGTTCCCACGATGACAGGTATCTTTGCCTCAATGCCGGCCGGTATCATGATTTCGAGGTCGCGTTTCACCGAGTTACGGTCGGTGAACGATTTGCCGGCACCTAAATAATAAGGGCCGGGGTCTGACGAACCGGCATCGACGGCAATCACATGCGGATTGCGTTTCATTCCTTCAACAAACGATTCGAGCGGGAAACCGTATCCCAAAATCGCTGTCGGGGAAAGTATTCTCATTTCTTCCATAATATACGTTTTAAACCTCGGTATCTACGAACTTCCCGAGGGAGTGAATATCTGATATGAATGTTTCGTTAAATCCAAATCCGGTCATGAGACCTAAGAATGGTTGCATCTGTTGATTTTCGGCTTTTACCGGTCATTAGTCATTTATTTTTGGCTTATAGAGTCCCGGCGACCTATAAATAATTTATTTCTGACTTCCGTTTATTCACAGTTGCTTATTTTTTAGGTCTCATGACCGAGATTTGGGGTTATGTATTATTTCGTTAATGCCAAGATGCGGCTCATTTCGTTGAACACAATCATATAGCCTTCGTCGACACCCATACCCGGTTTAGCCAGATATTGTACGGGCGATGTAGCCATGGCGATGTGGGCACATACTTCAGCTGAGCGATTGGTCTCGTTGCAGGTTCCACCGAGGTATGCCCCCATTTGGTTCTTTTTGCAATAGATAACGGCTTCGATAGCATTGTTGATACCGCCGAGGTCGGGTGTTTTGATTTGTGCCATGTGTCCGGCTTTCTGCTCGGTGAAGTCTTTGATGTCTTCTAAGGTGTTGCACCATTCGTCGGCTACGATTTCAGCATCGATACCATCTCTGTCCATAGCTGCACGGATGGCAGCGAGCGCCTTGATTTGTGCCTGCTTCTCACCCATATCAACGGGGCCTTCTACCCGCAGGTGGAATGGTTTGGCTATCTCTGCCACTTCGCCGATATACTTGGCGATGGCTTCGAAGTCGTTGTTGAAAACGATGCCCAAGGTGCCATATACGTCGATGTGAAGCGTGGGATTGTAGCTTTCACAGGGGCGCAGTTTGATGATTCGATTTCTCAGCCATTCAATGTACTCCTTGATTTTCTCGCCTTTCAGACCCACTTTTGTTTCCACGTGATTGAAGAGCGCATGGGGTAAAACGTCGGCTTCTTTCATAATCATCTTGTCGGCATTCAGATAGCGGTCATCGCCCGACTGAGAAAAAATAGGGATGATGCTGTTAGAAAGTTTCGTACCATATTCCTCTGCTATCACCTCGGCCATCAACTTAGATTGGCTCTTGGCCACAGCATCGAGACAGGTCTGCGTCACACCGTAACGGATTGCCGTATGATAAATCTTGCCGGTAGAGGGGCTCACCGTTTTGTCCACGATGTCTGCCATTTCCCTGAATGAAGAGATTTCCTTGCCTTCATAGAGAGGAGCAATCTCTTTTTCTATCACGGGAATGAAGTCGGCGGCGAGGAAAAGAGGGTCGCGACCGCCGGCACCGGAGTATTGCACTGCAGCACAATCGCCGTGGGCGATGACTTCGTTTTCTAAAATAAACATCACGCTGATAGACTCACCGGCCTGTCTTACGGACGTGAAACCTTGTGTCATCGGCTTTCCTTCGTAGAAAGCACCGTCATTCTTTGCGCCGGCTTTGATGGCTTTTTGGTCATCAAAGAAGAAGCCTGTCTTGCCAGGGGCGCATACTACTTTCTTAATCTTCATGTTCAGATATATTTAATCGTTAATGTTTCTCGGACGTCCTACTAAGTGTCCCTTACCAATGGCATATACATCATCGATGACCATCTGGAAACTGACGGGACGGTTCTCGTAGCGGGCGCGTTCTTCCAACTTGTTCTTGTGGAAGTCTACCAAGTCTTGTGAGAGAGGCATGTTGCCCAGATTCAGTAGGCGGATAGCACCCGTATTATCGCGTGCCGGCATCACTTTGCCGGCGTTGAATTTGCTGGGTGCAAAAGGTATATCAATGACACCGGCCTCAATAGCGGCCACAGTACCTACGGCATAGTCGCCCTTGCCCAACTCTTCCACTTTGTCGAGGATGCATTTCATTTCCGCCATGATGATTTCGCTCTCGGCAACCACAGCAGGAATTTCCCGGAAGCATTGGTCTTTCAGCATGTTGATAACTTGCTTTGTTGCACGCAGACCAGCAGCATTGGCCTCTTTTGTGGGAATACCCATGGCTTCGTGCGGAGTCTTCACAATGACTTTCGTTGCCTTTGCCAATGCTGCAGCGGCAGCACCCCATGAGATGACGCCAAACGATTTTGCCTCGTCTTGCGGGAATCCACCCATCCATTGGTGAAAGACGGTGGTGATACGGGCATCCGTAAACCCAAAGCGGTCTAAGTATTGGCGTGTCATGATATCAAGAGCGCGGATGGCTGCAACGTCCTGTATCAAGTTTCCGCACTGCCCGTAGCCCACGGTCAAGTCTTTTACACCTTGTGTAGCGGCGAGCAATCCTTCTATCACGGCTACGGCATTTGAAATACATGGGGGGATAAGTGTACCTGTAAGTGGGCCGAACGGCTCTCGGTTGATAGATACACCGGCCTCTTGATACATTTCCACCAGACGGTCGGTATATTGCCAATGGGCAATGGTTTGATCGATGGGATGTGCTTTAGAATAAGGTATGTTGTAAGATATTCCACCGCCTTCAAACGAGGTGAAACCGCCTGCAATAGAAATTTCGGTCAGCAAACGGGCATCGGGCGTTCCATGGCGTACCTGAACGGGATTCTTCAGTGCCGAAGTCACGCTGCGACAGATGTCTACACCGTAGTTTACAATAGGGAAACCATTGAGCATGGAGCGGTTGGTCTCGCGGCTCTTCTGGATGCCTATCTCTGCTTCCTTATATCGGTTCAGACGCGTATAGCTGTCTACGGTAGAAGGAAGGAGGTCGGCCTCTCCTTCTTCTTCAAGGAATTGCAATAACTGTTTATGTTCTTCGGGCAGCGCTACACCTGCGCGTGGCTGTATCAGTGTGGTTTTATCCTCGACAGCCTTGGTTAGCTTTGCCGAAAACCGCTTTTCAGGTGCAATACTTTTCTGATAGGCAACAGCCTCGTCAAAGTCCACGCCTTTACCTGTCTCCCATTGAGATAGTACTTCTTTTCTCTCTGCGAAGAACTTTTCGTCGGAGAGTTTTTGATTCTTTAATTCCATTGTGATGAGAAGAATGTATTAATTGATATAAGTTATTTCTTTTTTCATGATGCTTAGAGCGAGTTTCGGCTCGAAGCTGCTTAGGAGTCCCATAGAGGCGAAGATATACTTCTTATCCAACAAGTAGCGGGGCCTCTTAGGTTTGGCAAACATTACATCCTTGGATGCGGCTTTCTCTGCACCACTGAGGATGCGTTCAGGATGGGCATTATTGATGATAGAACCGCCGATACCGATAACCACAGGTACGTCTGATAGATCTTTCCCTGTCAAGGTAAACACCTGACCCATTGGGGTGTAAGCTGGTTCGAAATATCCGCAATGTCGCTCCACTGCTATTTTTACAGCATTGCGTGCCAGCCCCTCTTCTATTCTTGTTTCCTCTTCGTCGCAGGGTAATGTGTCGGGCTTTGCTGCACAGGTCTCTATCCATTTTTTCACCTTTCTTATTTCCACTCCTATTTCGTGTGCAAACACCTCAAGGTTCAATTCGTCTGCCATGGCTGCCAGACTGTATCGCATACCGAGGTCGCCCTCTACAGAACGTTTGCTGTACGGCTCAGGCAAACCTTTGGTAATCACTTCCGCCACAGTCGGTTCTCCCGCAGCCATCGAATAAACATCGGTGGTGGCACCGCCTAAGTCTACAGCCATCATGTCCCCGATACCGTCATCCAGACCGTCACCCTTGCTCAGCAATTCGCAGCCTGTGAGTACGGCGAGCGGCGTAGGTATGATGTCGTACCCGCTCATCTGCTGTATGGCTGTCAATCCTTTGGCTTCTATAATTCTGCTAATGAAGAGGTCTTTAATCTTCTGTTTGGCCGGAGTGATGTTGATGATATTAAATTGGGGCATCACGTTCTCGGTAATGGCACATTGTTTACTTGAGTTTTTGAATATTTCTGCAAGTTCATACGATGCGGTCTTGTTACCGGCAGCAATGATAGAGAAGTTTCTTTCTATTTCGCAAAGCCGTTTGGCATTGGCCAAGATCACATCTTTGTTGCCGCCATCCGTACCTCCGCAGAGCAATACAAGGTCAGGATTGATATCGTAAATCTCCTGCTGTTCTGCCTGTGATATCTCGAAGGAGTAGGTCTTTACCACTTTTGCCCCTGCGCTTGAAGCCGCCATTTTGGCTGCCTTAGCTGTGAGTTCGGGCACTAATCCGAGTGCAACCATCTTTAAACCGCCGGCAGCACTGCTGCAGCACAAGAGCCTGTCGTATGCGAAAGACCCGATGGCAGTCTCCAACTTCTGCAAGGCTTGACGGAAACCCTCCATCACATCGGTCTCAATGGTCGTAAAGGCAGTTGCCGTACTTACCACGCAACCTTGTTCTGTATCAATAGCAGTCAGCTTCGTATAGGTACTACCGAAGTCTGCGGTCAGATATTTCATGCCTTACCCAGAATCTTATCAAGGTCTGCAATCGTCGTTTCTACAGGTGTTCCCGGGGGGTAGACCTTATTGAAACCCATGGCTTTGAAGCGTTTTTCAACGTCTTCAAAGTTCTGTTTTCCTACGACAAGGTTACCGCCGGCAAGGATTGGAATATCTTTCAAGCCTGCCTCGTCGCATTTCTGACGGAAGCCGTTGCAGTCTATTTCTCCGTGTCCATACATTGACGATACGAGAATAGCGTCTGCATTTGTCTCTATGGCTGCTGCGATATACTCTTCCTGCGCCACCATGACACCAAGGTTTACCACATTGTAGCCGGCCTGTTCCAAAGCAAAAGCCAGAATCTTATTGCCGACAGCATGTGCATCTGCGCCGATGACGCCTGTTATCACCGTTTTCTGTTCCATAAGTTGATTCAAAAGTTATTATATAAGTTTGGTTAGATTGTTTATTTCTTCAAGGACTCGCCTGCCCTATTGCAAACATATAACCTTAATTTTTTATACGAGTAAAACAAACGTATTTATTAACACTATTAACTTTTGTTTACTTCGTATCGCTATCTGCACTAAGCAAAACGTGTAATTACATTATGAAACTATTTTATCTAAATACAAGTAAATACGGCTGAGAAACAGTTTCAAAATGACAGAAAACTTCGTTTTTACCACCATCTGTCAATGGCCTGATGGCTACTTTATTCTCAAAGAATAGACAGAGATTCTCACTTCTTAACAGTTAATATGTGTTATAATATTATTTTCCTCTTCATTTGGAATAAGGAAAGCCAAATATAATAGTAAAAAAAAAAAGGTTCTTCTCCTCCTTCTTTCCTTGTCATATTGCTATGCGAGAAAGAGGCGGATAGGAGGATAGCCGTTGTTCCATACCGTTGGTGTGTCGGCTCATCCTGCTTTTTCTGCCTTTATTTCTTAGGCTTCACCGTTGCTACTACCCATTCCGAAAGGCGCAATTGTCCGTTCCTGTTGCTCAGGGATACGAATTTTCCCGAACTCCTGCTCATATCTTACAAGGTTCTCCTGCAAGGCTTGCATCAGCCGCTTGGCATGTTCGGGGGCGAGCAGTACGCGACTGTTCACTGTCGCCTTGGGTACGCCGGGCAACAAAGATGCGAAGTCTACGACGAACTCTGAACTTGAGTGCGAGATAATGGCGAAGTTTGAATATACGCCTTGCGCTACTTCCTGAGATAAGTCTATCTGCAGTTGTGGCTCTTGATTGTGTTGATGATTGTTGTCCATACCTGATACAATTAATGTGTAATACCTTATTTTCTATTGCAAAGTGCATGCTATCTATTTGCCGAATGCAACTTACTTTCTACAAAGGTATGTTTTTTCTTTCAAACCGGCAAATAGATAGAACTATAAATCATTTATGGTGACACATATTTTATCCCACATCGGTATAGATGGAGTAAAACCTGTGTGTAGTCTATTCTGGGTCGAAAAAGAGTATTTCTCCCATTTCTCACGATTCAACGGGAAGAATCAGGGAGATAAAAAAGGGAGGAGGACGTAATCACTACGGCCTCCTCCTAAAAAAATTAGAGAGTTATTAAAAAATCAAGTATTTATATTTGCTATATCTTCTTATACTCCCTATCCGCTCTTCCTTGAGAGTAAGAGATAGCGGAACCGGACGGTAATATTACCGTAAGGAGTCTTATTTTTTCTTGTTTGCCTATATGCCGATGTAGAAACGACATCGCATGTCGCTTTTATTTACCGGTCTTTTCCGTACGTGTTATAATCTAATCGTTGAATCTCAATATTTGAGATATCTTCAACGGCGCTCCCGTTGTCAATCTCTTTTACTTTTGCAAATATACGAATATTCTTTTATCTACAAAAAAAATACACGAAAAAGTTGAAATATTTTATTTATTTTTCTGTTGAAGCCGTATTTTCCTCTCGTTGAATAAGTGTTTTACCCGCTTCTACTGCCGTCATGTTGAGCGGAATGAGCCGATGGTGTCGTTCAGGGAGTGTCTTCCTCAGTGCTTTTTCCAGACCACTCTCGGTCACGATGGGGCAGACCTTGAGGAAACCACCCAGTACTACCATATTAAATACTTTGGAATTTTTCATCTCTGCCACCTTATCCATAGCGTCTATCCGATAGACTTCGATGTCGGTACGTGTGGGAGGATGGAGCATGCCGAAGCCGTCATAGATGAGTATGCCGCCCGTTTTTACTTTCGACTCAAACTTATCGAGCGACGGTTGATTCAGCACAATGGCCACGTCATAGCTGCTCAAAATGGGTGAGGAGATGCGGTCGTCGCTCACGATAACCGTCACATTAGCCGTCCCGCCCCGCTGTTCAGGACCATAGGCTGGCATCCATGTCACTTCTTTTCCCTCCATCAGTCCCGAATAAGCGAGTATCTTGCCCATAGACAATACACCTTGCCCGCCAAATCCTGCTATGATGATTTCTTTTTTCATACCGTTTCTATTGGTTTAAGGATTCCCTGTGGTATCTTTCAAATCCCCTTTCGGATATTGGGGAAGCATGTTTTCTCTCATCCATTCATTCGCTTCGGCGGGTGTCATCTTCCATCCGCTGTTACATGTGGAGACAATCTCCACAAGGCTTGCTCCCCAACCGTTCATAGATGCCTCAAAGGCTTTTCGTATGGCAGATTTGGCTTTTCTGATAGCCGCTACGGTATCTACGCTCTGCCGAGTGACGTAGCATGTGCCTTGTAGTCCGGCTGCAATATCGGTAATGTTGAGCGGATAGCCATGGAGTTCCGCCACCCTACCTTCAGGACAAGTTGCAGTCTTCTGTCCTAAAAGTGTCGTTGGTGCCATCTGTCCACCCGTCATGCCGTAAATGGCATTGTTGATGAAGATGATGGTAATGTGTTCTCCCCGATTCAGTGCATGCAAAGTCTCTGCTGTCCCTATGCAGGCGAGGTCTCCGTCTCCCTGATAGGTGAATACTAACCTGTCCGTCCATAGACGTTTGATACCCGTTGCTAAGGCCGGTGCCCTGCCGTGTGGAGCTTCTTGCCAGTCAATGTCAAGATAGCGGTAAGCGAATACTGCACATCCTACGGGGCACACCCCTATGGCTTTCTCCTCCATGTTCATCTCTTCGATTACCTCTGCCACGAGTTTGTGAACGACACCGTGGGAGCATCCCGGGCAGTAGTGCATCGGCACCTCATTCATAAGCGAGGGCTTCTGATACACGATGTTTTCGGGTGAAAGTATGTCTTTATTCATACGTCGTCTGTCTTTGTGAGGCGGTGTATCACCGACCCGTCAGTTTCTCTTTCAAGGCTTTTACTATCTCGCTCGGCTCCGGCACGATGCCGCCAAGCCGTCCGAACCATTCCACAGGTAACTCGCCATGAGTAGCCAAGCGTACATCTTGCACCATTTGTCCGGCATTGATTTCCACAACCAATATACCTTTCTTTCCTTTTGCTGCCGTTTCTATTTCATGGGATGGGAACGGCCACAGAGTGATAGGGCGGAACAAACCTATGCGTAATCCCTCTTCGGAAGCCAATTCTATGGCTTTTTCTGCAATGCGGGCAGCACTTCCGAAACTTACGATCATGTATTCGGCATCATCCATGTGTTGGGTTTCGTATCTTACTTCCTGCCTTTCTATCTCTTTGTATTTGGCTTGCAGGTGCTTGTTGTGCACTTCCATGACCTCCGGCTTCAGTTCCAGCGAGGTAATGATGTTGGGTTTACGTCCTTTCTGTTTGCCCGTTGTAGCCCATGGACACTCTTTCAGAATCTCCTCTTCTGTGCGTCGCGGTTTAAGTGGCGGCAATACCACTTTCTCCATCATCTGGCCTATCACACCATCGCTCAGTATCATGGTGGGATTCCGATACTTGAAAGCCAATTCAAAGGCCATGTCTACGAAGTCGGCCATCTCTTGTACAGACGAGGGTGCTAATACAATGACGTTGTAATCTCCGTTACCTCCGCCCCGTGTTGCTTGGAAGTAATCGCTCTGTGAAGGCTGTATTGTGCCTAATCCGGGGCCGCCTCGTTGCACGTTTACTATCACTCCGGGCACTTCTGCTCCGGCCATATAGGAGATGCCCTCCTGCATGAGTGCCACACCCGGGCTCGACGATGAAGTGAATGCACGCTTACCCGCACCTGCCGCACCGTAGACCATATTGATTGCGGCTACCTCGCTTTCAGCCTGCAACACCACCATTCCGGTGGTCTCCCATGGCTTCAGCAGTGCAAGGGTCTCTATGATTTCACTCTGCGGTGTGATAGGATAACCGAAATAGCCGTCGACGCCACATCGTATAGCGGCATAGGCGATGGCTTCGTTTCCCTTCATCAATACGGTTTCTTGCTCATTCATGGCATCACTCCTCCTTCTTCTTTCGGTAAACGGTGATACACCCGTCGGGGCATACCATGCCGCAGGCGGCACATCCGATGCACTTGTCGGGGTGTGCGGCCTCTGCATATATATAACCTTGTGTGTTTACGCGGTTTGATGCCATGGTAATCACCGACTGCGGACAGGCAATGACGCACAAGGAACATCCCTTGCATCTGTCCGTGTCTACTACGATGGCTCCCAACATTTTACCCATAGTGCTTTTGTTTGTTCGCTGTTTCCGTCTGCCCGTGACAGGCAGACACCGAAGACATCTGTGCCATGTGCCTTCCGGGAATGTCTGTTTGCCGACGGAAAAAATCTTGTTCTGTCAAGGATTGTAAGTATCCTTATGATAAAAGCGATAGATACGTTCCAGCATTTCTTTCGCCTGTACAGCCGGACTATCGGGGTTCAGTGCGATGGCCTCCATGTAACTGTTCATGGCTGCCTGCCAATCTCCCTGTTGCCGGTAGGCGTTTCCTTGCTTGTAGTAATCTTCGCTGTTCATTCTTATTATATAAGTTGTTGTCCGAGAGTTCCTGTTCGGGGGCTTTACCGGTAATACTCTTTCTTGCCGGCGGCCAAGGTGTTCTTCATCAGAGAACAGATGGTCATGGGGCCTACACCGCCGGGGACGGGTGTGATATACGCACATCGGGGGGCTACCTCATCGTATTTCACGTCGCCGCGGAGTCGGAATCCACTCTTGTGGGTGGGGTCTTCCACGCGGGTGGTACCCACATCGATGACGACAGCACCCTCTTTTACCATGTCGGCTGTCACGAATTCGGGACGTCCGATAGCCGCAATGATGATGTCAGCGGCACGACATTCTTCTTTCAAAGTCTTGGAACGAGAATGGCATATGGTCACAGTGGAGTCGCCATACTGCTTCTGCATCATGAGTTGCGCCATGGGTTTGCCCACGATGTTGCTGCGTCCGAGTATCACGCATTTCTTACCGCTTGTCTCTATCTTGTAGCGTTGGAGCAGTGTAAGAATACCTAAGGGTGTGGCAGAAATAAAGCAAGGGAGACCGATAGACATGCGTCCGACGTTGATGGGATGGAATCCGTCCACGTCTTTGCGGTAATCGATGGTCTCGATAACTTTCTGTTCGTCGATGTGCGCAGGTAGAGGCAGTTGCACGATAAAACCGTCTACATCGGCATCGTTGTTGAGTTTCTGCACTTGCGCCAGCAGTTCGGCCTCGGTGACATCCGCCTCAAAGCGAATAAGCGATGACTTAAAACCGCATTGCTCACATGCTATCACCTTGTTCTTCACATAGGTTTCCGACCCTCCGTCGTGGCCTACGAGGATGGCTGCTAAGTGAGGTTGCTTGCCGCCGCCGGCGACAATCGCTTTCACTTCTTCGGCTATTTCTGCCTTGATAGCGGCTGCCGTGCTCTTTCCGTCTATGATTTGTGTCGTCATATCGTATGAATCTTTCTGAGTTTGTGTCGTATCTTTATAGTTGTATCATCCCATTCCGGGCATTCTGCCCCGCATATTTTTCATGGCACCTGCCATGCGCATCATGTTGCTGCCTGCACCTCCGGACATCATTTTCATCATCTTCCGCATCTGCTCAAACTGTTTGAGCAGTTTATTTATCTCCTGTATATCGGTGCCGCTACCTTTGGCAATGCGTTGCTTCCGGCTGGTGTTGAGTATCTCGGGGTGCGTCCGCTCCTTAGGAGTCATGCTTCTGATGATAGCCTCTATACCTTTAAAGGCATTGTCGTCTATGTCTATGTCTTTGATGGCCTTACCTACGCCGGGTATCATAGCGGCTAAGTCTTTCAGGTTGCCCATCTTCTTGATTTGTTGAATCTGGTTCAGGAAGTCCTCGAAGTCGAATTTGTTTTTCTGAATCTTCCGTTGCAGACGTCTGGCTTCTTCCTCATCGAACTGTTCTTGTGCCCGTTCCACGAGCGACACGATGTCACCCATACCTAAAATTCTATCCGCCATTCGGTCGGGATGGAATACATCGATGGCCTCCATCTTCTCGCCTGTACCGATAAACTTGATGGGTTTCGTGACGACGGTACGGATAGAAAGGGCTGCACCGCCTCGCGTGTCGCCATCGAGTTTGGTCAATACCACACCGTCGAAGTTGAGCCTATCGTTAAACTCTTTGGCGGTGTTTACGGCATCTTGTCCTGTCATGGCATCTACCACAAAGAGAGTCTCGTCGGGTGTGACGGCCTTTTTCAATGTGGCAATCTCCGACATCATTTCTTCGTCTACAGCCAAGCGGCCGGCAGTGTCTATGACCACCGTGTCGTAGCTCTTAGCCTTGGCGTGTTGGATAGCGTGTTGGGCAATCTCCACCACGTCTTTGCTGTCGGGTTCGCTATATACCTCGACACCTATCTGTGTGCCTACGACGCGCAATTGTTCGATGGCTGCGGGACGATACACGTCGCAGGCCACCAGCAACGGATGCCGATGTTGTTTGGTTCTGAGCAGGTTGGCCAGCTTACCGCTGAACGTTGTTTTACCCGAACCTTGCAGACCCGACATGAGGATAATGGCAGGACGATTCTTTAAGTTTACCTCGGTGGCTTGCCCGCCCATCAGTTCGGCTAGTTCGTCGTGCACAATTTTTACCATCAACTGCCCGGGCTTTACCGCTGTCAGCACGTTCATGCCCAAGGCTTTCTGCTTCACCGTGTCGGTAAAAGTCTTAGCCACTTTGTAGTTTACGTCGGCATCGAGCAACGCTCGCCTCACGTCTTTCAGCGTCTCGGCTACGTTTATCTCGGTAATCTTGCCCTCACCTTTCAGTATTTTAAAGGAGTGTTCAAGTCTGTCGCTTAGATTTTCAAACATGAATAGGTCTTATTTTTCCTCGTTTTTCTTCTATTTTTTATCTTTATACAAAGGTACGCATGAAAGGTTGGAAACGGGTCTGTGCTCTCCTCCTTTTAACATGATTTAAAGCTCTTGTTGCCAAAACTGCGCATACGCTGTGTAGCTGTGCAATATGTGTTGGGGGATTCTTTATTCGTTTTTTTCCCAACGCAAGTGTACGACCAAGGGAAGGTGGTCGCTGATGCCACCGACATAGCGGGTGCCTCTGAACGAACGATGAGGCATTCGTCCGCCGTAGGTAGGGTCGTCTTCCGTGAGAAACGGAGCATCATTGATATAGCATTCTTGAATGAAAGGCAGCAGAGAGGGCGAGGCAAACAGATGGTCGAGGCTGCCCCATTGACCTTGGTAGCGATACGTTCCACCGGCACCCTGTTTTCCGGTGGCGTGTTCCGAGACCTCAGCCATGCCTTTTGCCACAATGGAACGCACTGCTTCATTGTTGGAATAATCGTTGAAATCGCCTGCAATCAGTATCTTTGCCTCCGGCGATTGCCGACGTATCGAGTCTGTGACGGCAACGATACATTGGGCAACCTTGCATCTGTAAGGGCGCGTTTGCGGTTCGCCACCCATCCGGCTGGGGGCATGTACGACGATGATATGAAGGGTGTCGCCGGCAGGAAGCCGGCCTGCCACGTAGAGAATATCGCGCGTGGGACGACGCATGCCTTCGGGAGGTGGCACGCGGAAGGTGCAATCTCTGATGGGTGCAAAGGTGGCGGGCGAGTAGAGCAGTGCCACATCCATGCCGCGACGGTCGGCAGAATGGGTCATCACATAGTTGTAGCCGGCAGTACGTAAGAGCGATTTCTTTGTCAAATCGGTCATCACCGTATCATTTTCTACCTCGCAGAGTGCTACGACATCCGGCAATGCCGCTCCGCCGTCGATGCCTTTTCCACAGGATACGATGGTGCGGGCAATGCCGTTCAGCTTTGCCCAATAGCGGTTGAATGTCCAATGCCGGATGCCTGTTTCGGTAAATTCGATGTCGTTTTTCCCCGTGTCGTGTTGCGTGTCGAACAGGTTTTCACAGTTTAATTGTACAACTGTGAAGATGATGGCTAACAGTTGGTATCCCATTTTCTCTGCTTTTCCTTTTCGCAAAGATAGTCTTTTTTCTGGCAATCCGGCAAGGAAGCATGCTGTTGTTTCTAACCCTAATCGGTCATGAGAGCTTGTATTTGGCCATTTCTTTTGGCAAGGATGCGGGGAACAGATGGCGTTTGTTAGTGGAAAGGTCGGCAACCTTTCTCGCGGCAAATCGTACCTCTTGATGGTTGAAAGGTAAGCGCTGAAACGAAGTTCGCTGACAC
>ERZ772960.1044-NODE-1044-length-23117-cov-5.089368_pt1 | contig 23117 bp, 21 predicted proteins | sample MGYA00580678_ERZ772960 | MGnify/ENA primary metagenome ERZ772960 (study PRJEB29015, sample SAMEA2737930) | human oral metagenome | biome: human oral; feature: human-associated habitat; material: dental | place: China | collected 2059 ... | reverse complement strand
ATTAGACGAGATCTCTTATCCCGAACTCGCGTATACAGATTTTGTCTGATTGGTGATCAGAATCTGTACAGTACCTAACGACCGATTGGGATTCAATCAAATTCACGTATTGAGAAGAAGCTTTCCTCCACTCGTCGTAAAGAGAGGTGGAATACATTCAAAGGCAGAAGAGAAAGATATATGGCTCTTCTTCTCGTCGTATCAGATGACGGATGTGGGCGGAAACGACAGAGGGAACACCGTCGGTGTCCCCTCTGTCTGTTATATAGATACCCGGATATGCCTATTTACTTCATACCGAGTGCAGCCTTCGCCGTAGCATTCTCGGGGTCTATCTCCAATATTTTCTTCCAATAGCTGTCAGAAGTTGCCTTATCATTCTTCAAGTAATAGTAGTAACCCAGATAGGAATATGCCTCTACAAGCGTCACTTTGTCGGCTTCCGACTTCGTGGGATGTGCCTCTACACGGCGGGCATAGTCGTCATAGAACGGCTTGGCAAGGCCTTCCGTTGTTTCCGGGTCCATCAACGAATTGACACGGGCACGCATATAAGTGGCATATTCAATGTTACTGGGGGCTTTTTGACCTAACTCCTCATATACCTTGTCTGCCTTTTTTAAGGCCTCCGTCTTGGCTTGTCCCGTGGCTTTGTCGCCCTGTGCCATATAGATACGAGCCAAAGCGATGTAGTCTGACGTGCTGAGTTTATCGTTTTTCTCCATGTACTGATTGTAGTAGGAGATGGCGTTATCAAAGTCTCCTAAGCCCGAGTAAGCCTCTGCGATTTGCTTATAGAGGTCGATGCTTTTGGGGTCTTGTTCCAAACTCTTCTTAAACATTTCGATTGCCTTATCAAGTGCGTTGGCTCCGCTGTAGGCATGTCCATAGTACTTATAGTCCAAGGCAGAAATCTTAGCACTGTCGGAAGCATTGAATAATCTGTCGCCATAGGTGAGTGCCTCGTCATAATTCTTCAGGTCGGTATTGTTATAGAACGTCAGACGATTGAGTGCGGCATGACGCGGATAACGCTGCACACCATAGGAAGATATCTCAAGGCTCTTCTGCGGATTGCCGCTCAAATAGGCAGCAAAAGCATATTCGGCTAACTGCCCTGCGTTCATCTTAGCCTTATCGGCCTTATCGTAATACTCCACGGCCTTGTCGAAACGGTTGGACAGATAGTACAAGTGTCCCGCTTCGGCATCTACAGGATAGTCGGGCAATACCTTTCGCAACTCTTCTAACTTGGAAACGGACTCGTCGGGACTGACACCACGATAGATCCCGGCATACTTAATATAGCCCAGCGGGTCTTGAGGAGCGAAGTTAATGGCTTGCAGATACCAGCCTGCAGCAGCACCTCCGTTGTCTTTCACGACCTCAATGTCACCTAACAGAATATACCCGGGGGCATAGTTCTTGTCGCGCTTGATAGCTTCGTTAGCATACTTGCTTGAGTAGGTAGTGTCCTGTACATTCAGATAAGCCCGTCCCAAGCCCACCAAGGCTTCGGCATTCTTCTTGTTTGCCTTGTAAAACTCTTTCACCTGAGCCTCTACTGCCTTGAGGTTTCCTTTGTTAGCGTTGATTACGTTGGTAATATTCGCAACCTGTGACTGTACGTCCTGCGCAGTCACGGTGGTAGCCATTCCCAATAGGAAAGCACCCACGAGTAAATATTTCATATGTTTCATAGTCTATCTGAATTATAGTTATCAAGTCCTTTTAAATAGAGGACGCACCAATCGGTGATAAGTTTCAATGATTAATTGACATTAACATCTCTTACCGTAATATCACCTTGCACAGGCAACAGACCTGATTTAAAGATAATCATTTGTCCCTTCGGCGAGGCAATGAATTGGGCAAATCCCCATGGTAAACCGCGGATAGGGTCTACGACTAAAGCATAGATGGTACGGATAAGCGGATAATTACCATTATATATGTAGTACTGATACGGTTTCCAGCTGTTATAAGGCGTGGCCTTATCCATACGGCTGACCGACATGACTCTTATTTTCTTATTAAAAGTGGTATTGGTTGTATCGCGCTTGTCATTCAGCCAATTAGAACCAATAATACCGATAGCATTCGGTGTTTTCTCCACATATTCTACCACTTCCTTACTTGTCATAGCCGCCATGATATTGGGGCTGTTGATAGGCTTCCCGCTAAGCAGAGAATCAACACAGTAGTGTACGGTGCTGGATTGCTTATTGTCAAAGACTACCAATATGTCTCCTCGGGTGGAACGTGGGTAAAGCTCTTTCCAACTTTTTACTTGGCCACTCAGTATCCGCTTGATGTCTGTCACTGTGATACACGTGTCGGTGTTGGCATTGTTTACGATGAGCGACAGACCGTCATAGGCAATAGGGATAGCTCGAGGTACTAACTGCTTGCTGTGCAGATAGTCTGTTTGCTTCTTCGTGAAGTTCTTTGATGTGATAGCCAGGCAAATACTATCTTGCATAAGTAGGTTTATCGCATCAAGTTCGTTGGTATAGAGAGGGGTAAGTTGGGCTTCGGGATAAACACGCTCGAAGATTTCTTTTTCCTCATCTATGATTGGACTAAAACTTTCGTCAGAGGCAAAACGAATTGCCCCTGACGAATAAGTATCTGTCCTGCCACTCTTCGGCTTGTTGCCACACGCACCCAAGCCTATGAGTAACAGCATAAATCCCACAAAAGTGTAGAACGGTTTGTTCATTTTACTGCAATCTAAAAGTTACAGGAACCGTGTATTTCACACGTACAGCAGACCCGTTTTGCTTACCGGGTATCCACCGAGGCATGCTTCTTACCACTCGCTGAGCTTCTTTGTCTAATGAGGGGTCTACGGATTTAGCTACCTGTACATCGGTAATAGATCCATCACGCTCAACAACGAATGTAACGATGACACGACCTTGTATACCCGTCTCTTCTGCCACTGTAGGATATTTAATATTCTTAGACAGGTAAGACATCAAAGCAGCAGGGCCACCGGGGAATGAAGGCATTACCTCCACTACATCGAAGACCTTATTCTCGGCTACTTCTTTTACTGGTTCGGGCTGGACGATTTCTTCTTTTGCCTTGAGGATGGTACCACCGGCTTCATCGTTACCTTTTACAGTAAAGGCACCGATAGACGTATTTGTCTTCTGTAAGTCGGCCTGGGTTTTCATTTCCTCTTCGGGCTTCACCTCGGAGTCCTTCTTGATGACGGGAGGAACGAATTTAATAGAGCTCTTTACATTCTCCACTATCTTCTTCTCTTCCATCTTTACAGGAGCTTTCTTCTCTACCTTGGCTTCCTTTTTCTTAGCCAATTGTGAAAGCTCCACCTCCTGATTGAAGTTGTCCTTTGCCTTAGCATTTTCAATAATGATGTTAACACCGATGATTGTTGCAATCACAGCTGCGAATATAAGCATGAAGACGATTGCAAAGAAGTTTCGCTTAGCAGTGCTTCTACGAAGCCTATAAGCACCATAGGAATGATTCTTACCTTCAAAGACGAGTTCTACCCAATCGTTAGATATCAAATCTATTTTTGCCATTGTCGTACTATTAATGATTATACATCAGTCATTTATTTTACACCTTTCTTGGCTAATAAAGCCATATCCTGAGGTGTAATCGTATCAATGACATATTTACCTATACTGCATATCTGCATCTCATCGAGGGCATCTACCAAGTTCTTATAAGAAGAGGCATCTGTGGCTTTGATGATAATCGTCATAGTAGGAATCTTCTGACCATTGATTTCACCGCCTTTAATTTTCTCCAACTCTTGGTTGTACACTGCATCAGTATACTTCTTTGGGTTGGCAGCCTTTTTCTTATCAAGTTCCAATTTGGCAAGACGAATCTGTGCAACAGGCATCGTACCATCTTCGGTTTTATGCTCTGTCAAGACCTTTCTGATACCGTCTTTCCCCCATGTCGTTTCCTGCATGCAGTTCGGGTCATTGTAGTTGGGGATACCGTCAATATGATAAATCTTGTCATTGCCGGCCAAATAGATAGTCACGGTCTGTGAAGCCTTTGCTGCAGTTTTGTCAACATCTTTCACATTCTTGTCATTACTCGGCATGGTAAGCTGCATGGTCTGCGGCTTACTCAGTGAGGTACACAACATAAAGAATGTGATGAGAAGCATCATCATATCCACCATCGGGGTGAAGTCTACGCGGACGTCTTTCTTCTTTTGCTTGCCGCCGCCTTTCTCTTGTGCTACTAATTCTGCCATAGCTTATTCCTCCACCTTTTTATATGATGTAATTAGATAATACCGGTTCTCATTCATATCCTGTAGCTCCGACATAATCTTCTTGATGATACGGTAAGGGGTCTTCTCGTCGGCCTTGATAGACAGTTTCATCTCGGGATTAACGGCCTTAGCCTCTTGCACCCACACTTGGAACTGGCTCATTCCACCTTGTACACTATCCGTAGGAATACCTTGCTTGGGAAGTTCTCTACCCATTTCGCTCACTGTTTTATTCAGGAACGCAGGCAAATCCTCCACCGGTGTACCAAACATGGCCTGATCTTTGAATTTCTTTATCTGTACGCCGTTGAGAGAAACGCCATACTTACTCGTCATCGAGGCAAGCGTTGCCTCTAAGTCTGTCACTTTATCCATATTCATGAACACCTTGCCATCGTTATTGACAAGAATATTCAGCACATTTGTCTCCGGAACTTTTATCTCCGATACCGACCCCGGTGTAACTACTTTCACCGGTTCACTCTTCACGAACGTAGACGTTAGCATGAAGAAAGTCAGCAGGAGCACCATCACGTCGCTCATCGGCGTCATGTCGATCCAGGTCGATTTCTTCTTAATTTTTACTTTACCCATAGTGATAAGTATTTAAAGGGTTAGCAAAAATTAAGCTTCTTCTTCGTGGTTTGCTTCGTATGTCTGGGCAATAGAGTAACCAACCTCATCAAGGGCGTATGTCAGCTTATCGATCTTGTTTGTGAAGAATCCATAAGAGATAACGGCGAGCCAAGATGTAGAGATACCGAATGCGGTATTAATCAAAGCCTCAGATATACCGGCAGACAGTTGCAGTGAGTCACCGCCACCACCTGCGGCCAAAGCTTGGAACGACTTGATCATACCCGTTACAGTACCGAGAAGACCGGTCAATGTACCCAATGTTACGAGCGTTGCAAGAATGGGCAGGTTCATTTGCAGGGTAGGCATCTCGAGTTGTGTTGCCTCTTCGTGAGCCTGCTGTATCTTAGCTATCTTCTGAGCTTTCTTGATACCTGTAACAGCTTCCATTGCCTTGTAGGCGTTCAAAGAAGCTGATACCACATTAGCGACAGAGCCTCTCTGCTTGTCGCACAACTGCTGTGCCTTGGCAAAGTCTTTAGCATTGAGAGCAGCTTTGATGCTTCTCACAAACTTAGTCAGAGACTCTCTACCGAATGCACTGCGAAGTGCCAACCAACGCTCAATAGAAAGAGCTACCACGGTCAGAAGCAGCGTCTGAATAACAGGTACCACGATACCACCTTTGTAAATCGTTCCCCAAATATCCAGCGGATGTCCCTCGGAGTTACCGCCTTCAAAGTGGCTGGCATCGCCTAAGTAAAACTTAAAGAAACTTACAGCAATGATGAAACATACAACGATGATCCAAAATGCTGCTTTGATACCTTGGAAGCCCTGTGCGTTTTTAGGGCTAGCTGTCTTTTGTGTAGTTGCCATAATTTAAATGTTTAATTTTAGTTACTAAGATGTTTATATTGTTATTTTAATGTTTTATCTGCAGTTAGTTGAAAACGACTTCCTATACCGAACCATAAAAAAGATTCAGAAAGCCTCGCAAAGATAATCAATAAAAAGAGAAAAATTACACCGATTAACAACTTTTAATAATGCATTTCGTCATCTTCCTCTCTTGCTTTCTTCACTTCATGTACAGGGTTTCTATATCGCGTTTAGTTCTCCGTTCATTTGCTAGATATGACCATTGACACAAATATATCGTATCTGCCATAATGGATATTTCCCTATGCAAATATAGTCAAATTATCTATTACAACGAAAAAAATGCAATGATATTTCACAAACGCCATGAAAATAATTACAAAATGCGCCTTTTCCTTGCGAAAGAACAGGCGGAGAAGCATCTACCAGCATCGTATCATCCCCATATCGACTGCCTCTTACGGCTTTCCTTCGACACAGAGTACACGACACCTTATTATATATATAGCGTGAGAAAAGAATACATGATACAGATCATATAATGGTGAAGATCTGCACGTTTTACGGGTTGGCAAAGTCTGCATTCATGGTTTACCATCCGTCCATCAACAGATGTAAAAAGGGAAGAAGGGTGCGGGATAGGGGGGGTAAGACAGTAGAAATCGCCTTGAAAAATGATAAGGTTGGCAGAGAGAAGTTGGATGATTGCATCATGAAAGACAGCAGAATCATGGGAGAATGACGGGGGAATGATCTCATTTTGGGAATGGGTTTCCTGTGCTTCGAGCAACAGAAGAAAAAACAAACTGTCCGGTTTACAGAGCCATACAAGCACATTGCGCACCGGACAGTTAGGGAAATGCGGATCTCTTACCATACTAACGGGTCGGTGAGAATAGTGCCGTCTTCGCTGATATCGTCGGATTTGCCAAAGCTGTTGGCCTTGTATTGCACGCAAAGCATCAACATTTCGCCCGTTCCTGTGTTCTTTAAAGCCCGCTTGCCGTCGGGAGAAACACGCACGATACTACCCTCTTTCACGGGAAATATATCACCATCCACTTGATATTGCCCCTCACCTTTGAGAATGAAATAGAGTTCTTCGTGGGTTTTATGCGTGTGGAGGAAACCGCTGTCCTGCCCGGGAGCAAGCGATTGCAGGGAAAGTTCACTGCCCGTTGTGCCTAGCTTCCGGCCTACAAACACCTTGCCAGGGATAGCCACCTCGGGCGAAAGCTGAAGCACATAGTCCTTTATCTCGCTGAGTTTACCTACGTTTACGGCATTGAAATTCTTTCCACTTCGGATGATTGCTAATTCTTTCATCATTTTGTTTTGTTTAATTGGTTGTTCGACTTGTTGTTTATTTCTGATGCAAAGGTATTTATTATCAGCAAGTTGCGCAAGTAGGCACGAGAAAGTCAGATGGTTTCGAGGGGGTAAGTAATGGATGAACAGGGCAATTCTCACAGTAGAGTTTTACATAGTTTAACTTTAAAGATTCGGTAAGGCAGGAAGCATTGGTTACTTTTGTAGTGTATTTAAAAGAAAAAGGAAGATGAATCGTCATGAAATGCGCGATGCCTTGTATCCCCGGTGCCCGGTTCGCAACGTGCTAAACAGAGTGGGAGACAAATGGTCTATGCTGGTTTTGTTCTCTTTAGAGAATTCTCCCGCCATAAGATTTAAGGCACTTCAGCGTTCAATTCCCGACATATCTCAGAAGATGCTCACAACAACCCTCAAGACCTTAGAGGCCGACGGATTGGTGATGCGGAAAGCATATGCGGAAGTTCCACCGCGGGTTGAATATGAATTAACGGCGCGAGGCAAGAGCCTTCTGCCACTGATTGACAACCTTTTGCTATGGGCAACCGAAAACATGGAGAACATCATGGTCGCCCGTGAGACTTTCTTCCTGAAATGAGGCAGACGCCATAGCGTAATGATTTGCACAATACGACAAACAGTTTTATACGGAATCCTGACATCACAAAGTGGGTCATGACATTTATTTCCCTCCCGAACCGACCTTATTATATATAGAGGAGATGATATGTGCCGAAACATGCACCGGTCATGAAACAGCAACCATCGCCACAAGGTGAAAATCTATTACTTTTCCGCCCATTTTTCTTATGATTCCTCGGTCTTTGATGCTCAAAAGTTCGAGATTGTAACTTGTAAGAATCGTAAAGTTACGATTCATAAGTCGGTATTCGTACCCTGTACAGATACCGTTTGTACGTGGCACAGATGGCGTTTGTACATAGAAAGGTCGGTACCCTTTCTCAATAATACATCTGTGTAAATCTTAGCATTGTTGCAAGCTGCGAGAAAGACACGTGCCTTTTTATCATTCGGGAGATAAATCATATTCCTCCCTAATAAAAGAATAAAGAAACGTGCTCCTGCGAAGTGCGGGAGCGCGTGTAGAGGGTGCTTCATCCTTGACAAACGTCCGTAGAATGTCTGCTTAGCGATACTCTTCACCACGCAGGAACACTCGATTCACGAGCGGGGTGGTGTAGGAATATGGGATGAAATCGAGTGAAGGAATCGGGATGGTGATGAAGAAGTTGGCCATCTTGCCCACGGCTATCGAGCCGTAGTTGCGACTTAAATTCATGGCGTAGGCGCCGTTCAGGGTTACGGCATTGAAGGCTTCGATGGGGAGAAGACGGAGCTTTATGCAGCCGAGGGAGAAGATGAACTTCATATCGCCCGAAGGAGTTGAGCCGGGATTATAGTCGCTGGCTAATGCCAAACTGAGACCGTGGTCGATGATTTGTCGGCCGGGAGCATATTTCATGTTAAGGAAGAAGGAGGTTCCGGGCAATGCGGTGGGAATGGTTTCGGCATTGCGGAAGAGTTCTATCTCTTCTTCGGTCATGCTTTCCAGATGGTCTACGGACAGGGCGTTATAGCGTATGGCCACTTCTACGCCTCCCGATGCGGCGAGTTCGTCGGCATGAATCTTGGGACGCATTCCGTATTTCGCAGCTGCTTCCATGATTCGGCCGGTTTCGTCGGGGGTAAAGAAGCCTGTGTCGCAGAACACGTCGACAAAATCGGCTAACTTTTCTTCGCCTACAGCCGGAATCATTTCATTGATGACGAGGTCTACATATTCGGCTTGTCGACCGGCATATTCTCTCGACACGGCATGAGCGCCGAGGAAGGTTGAGACAACGCGTAATGGAGCTGTTTCTTTTATACGGCGAATCACGCGCAGCATCTTCAGTTCGTCTTCGGTGTTGAGCCCGTAACCGCTCTTGATTTCGAGGCATCCGGTTCCTTTGCGAATCACTTCATTGACGCGTCGCATGGCTTGGCGGTAGAGTTCGCCTTCGCTAGTGTTGTGCAGCAGGTCGGCCGAGTTGAGGATACCTCCGCCTCGCTTGGCTATCTCGGCATAGCTGAGTCCGCGTATCTTATCCACGAACTCTTGTTCGCGACTCCCGCCGAAGACGACATGCGAATGCGAGTCGCACCATGAGGGCAAAACGGCTCCGCCTTCTGCATCGACGATGGTTACGTTGGGCGTATGCTCCAGGTCTTGGGCTTCGGCCATCTGTCCGAAACGTTTGATGATACCATCTTCAACATAAAGAAAGGCATCGTTGATGATGCCTGTCTCTGCCATTTCGCGGCCTTGCAAGCGCAGTTTGCCGTGGCTGTCTGCGCCTGCAAGGATTGCTATGTTTTTTACAAATAGTTTCATTTGCGCAAGAAGTCTACTGATTTAGCGATATGAGGTGCCATGAATTCGTCATTGACAATGAAGGGTACTTCTTTCCGATAGGCATTGAAGATAGCTTCGATGGCTGGCGACGACTTCAGCGGCCGACGGAACTCCAGCGCTTGGGCTGCATTGAACAGCTCGATGGCGAGCACTCGTTCTGTGTTGAGCACCACTTGATAGAGTTTCGTGGCGGCGTTGGCGCCCATGCTTACGTGGTCTTCCTGTCCTTGCGACGAGGGGATGCTGTCGGCTGAAGCGGGTGTACAGTACATCTTGCTCTGGCTCACGATAGAGGCGGCGGTGTATTGTGGAATCATGAATCCGCTGTTCACACCCGGTTTAGCTACCAAGAAGCTTGGAAGGTTGCGTGTGCCGGATACGAGTTTGTAGATGCGTCGTTCGGAGATGTTGCCCAGTTCGCATAGGGCGATTGCGAGGAAGTCCATTGGTTGTGCAATGGGTTCGCCGTGGAAGTTGCCGGCTGAGATGACAAGGTCTTCGTCGGGGCATACGGTTGGATTGTCGGTAGCGGCGTTCACTTCGATGTCGATAACCGATTTCACGTAGCGTATCGTATCTTTCGACGCGCCGTGCACTTGTGGCATGCAGCGGAACGAGTAGGGGTCTTGTACGTTTACCTTTGGTTGTTTGATGAGTTCGCTTCCTTCGAGCAGTTCGCGAATGTGTCGTGCGGTGTCTATTTGTCCTTGGTGCGGACGAACGGCGTGTACGGCGTGTGTGAATGGTTCGATGCGTCCGTCGTAGGCTTCGAGCGACATGGCGCCTATCTTGTCTGCCCAGTCGCTCAATCGCTGTGCTTGTAGCAAGCACCAAACGGCGAAAGCGTTCATGTTCTGTGTTCCGTTGAGCAGTGCGAGTCCTTCTTTTGAAACGAGCTGGATGGGTTGCCAATTCATCTTCTTGAGCATTTCTTCGCCCGAGATAACTTCGCCGTTTATTTCTACGCTGCCAATGCCCAGAAGCGGCAGGCATAGGTGGGCTAACGGAACGAGGTCGCCCGATGCGCCGAGCGAGCCTTGCATGTAGACAACGGGGTAGATGTCGTTGTTGAAGAAGTCAATCAGTCGCTCCACTGTTGCCAATTGGCAGCCGGAGAAGCCGTAGCTTAGCGACTGTATCTTCAGCAGGAGCATTATCTTCACGATTTCGTTTGGCACGCGTTCGCCTACGCCGCAGGCGTGCGACATCATAAGGTTTTTCTGGAGGTCGGAGAGTTGTTGCTTGTCGATAGATATTTTGCACAGCGAGCCGAAGCCGGTTGTTACGCCGTAGATGGGCTTGTCAGATGCTTCAATCTTTTTGTCCAGATACTCGCGGCAACGTGTAATTCTCTGGCGGGCGTCGTCGGAGAGCTCGAGTTTTATTCTTTTCTCTATAATCTCTCCGATGCGTTCGATGGAGAGGTGTTCTGCGCTTATTTGATGTGTCATTATAATTGATTTATTAAATTGTTTATAGGGATTGAGATAGGGATGTAGACTGTTAAACTTAGACGGCGACTATCGCTCCTTAGGGCGGACGGTTGTCGTTTAACTTAGAGGACGATTGTCGCTTAACTTAGAGGACAAATGCCGTTTAACTTAGAGAACGATTGACATCTAACTTAGAGTACAAATGTCGTTTAACTTAGAGAACGATTGATGTCTAACTTAGAGAACAAATGCCATTTAACTTAGAGGACAAATGCCGTTTCGTCGAGAGGACAATCGCTATCCCGTGCAAGCCCCGAAGGGGCGTCAGACCACAGGCAGACGGTGGAGCCCGATAGGGCGCAACCCCTGTAAAATGGTCAACCAATCAACCGAAGCCCTGAGGGGGCGACGGAATGTGTGGCGGACGGAACTGTTCCCATTGCGTTGTTGTTAGAATGCTTTGTCGATGATGCCGTCGTCCACGAGGTTGGGGAGCGTTACGGTGAGGTTGGGTGTGCGCTCCATCTCGTGCTTGATGGCGTCGATGGAACCCTTGTTGCGTGCCCAGCTCCGACGTGCGATGCCGTTGTTTACGTCCCAAAGTAGCATTTGCTGAATGCGGCGTGCCGAGTCGTCGCTTCCATCGACAACCATGCCGAAGCCGCCGTTGATGACTTCGCCCCAGCCTACTCCGCCGCCGTTGTGAATCGACACCCAAGTGGCGCCTCGGAAGGAGTCGCCGATGACGTTCTGTACGGCCATGTCGGCGCAGAATTGCGAACCGTCGTAGATGTTGCTGGTTTCGCGGAATGGCGAGTCGGTGCCTGATACGTCGTGATGGTCGCGCCCGAGCACAACGGGACGGCTGATTCGGCCGCTGCGCACGGCTTCATTGAAGGCGAGGGCTATTTTTATTCTTCCCTCTGAATCGGCGTATAGGATGCGTGCTTGCGAACCTACGACGAGCTGATTCTTGCCGGCTTCCTTAATCCAGTGGATGTTGTCGTCTAACTGCCCGATGATGTCGGGAGTTGCAGTCTTGCGTATTTCTTCGAGAACTTCGGTTGCGATGCGGTCGGTTGTTGCCAGGTCTTTCGGATCGCCCGACGAGCATACCCATCGGAACGGGCCGAAACCATAGTCGAAGAACATCGGCCCCATGATGTCTTGCACGTAGGATGGATAACGGAACTTTCCATTTTTGCCCATGATGTCGGCTCCTGCGCGACTTGATTCGAGTAGGAAAGCATTGCCGTAGTCAAAAAAGTACATGCCTTTTGCGGTGAGCCTGTTGATGGCTGCAACCTGACGGCGGAGCGACTCTTGTACCTTCTCTTTAAACTCTTCGGGGGCTTCGGCCATCATACGTTTTGATTCCTCAAGGCTCTGTCCGACGGGATAGTATCCGCCAGCCCATGGATTGTGGAGCGAGGTCTGGTCGCTTCCGAGGTCTACGCGAATGTTCTCGTCGGCGAGGCGTTCCCAGAGGTCTACCACGTTGCCTACGTATGCCATTGAAACTACGCACTTTTCTTCAACGGCTTTGCGGATTGCTGGAATCAGCTCGTCGAGGTTTTCGTGCAGCTCGTCTACCCAACCTTGCTCATAACGCTTGCGGGCAGCTAACGGATTGATTTCGGCCGTTACGCTGACAACGCCTGCAATGTTTCCGGCCTTAGGCTGTGCGCCCGACATTCCGCCCAGACCTGCTGTAACAAACAGTTTCATGTTGTTGCCTCCTACCTTGCGAGCGGCGTTCAGGACGGTTATCGTCGTTCCGTGAACAATGCCTTGTGGACCGATATACATATACGAGCCGGCCGTCATTTGTCCGTATTGACTTACGCCGAGTGCATTGTCGCGCTCCCAGTCGTCTGGCTTTGAATAGTTCGGAATAACCATTCCGTTTGTCACAACCACGCGTGGGGCGTTTTTGTGCGAGGGGAACAATCCGAGCGGGTGACCGGAATACATCACAAGTGTTTGCTCGTCGGTCATCTCGCTCAAGTATTTCATCACAAGCCGATATTGCGCCCAGTTCTGGAATACGGCGCCGTTTCCGCCATAGGTTATCAGTTCGTGCGGATGCTGTGCTACAGCCTTATCGAGGTTGTTCTGAATCATCATCATGATGGCTGCGGCCTGCTGCGAGCGGTGTGGATACTCGTCAATTGGACGGGCGTACATCTCGTAGGTAGGCCTGAAACGATACATGTATATTCTTCCATACGTTTTCAGTTCCTCGGCAAACTCGGGAGCCAGAACGGCGTGAAACTTCTGCGGGAAGTAGCGCAAAGCGTTGCGAAGTGCAAGCCTCTTTTCCTCTTCGGTAAGAATATCCTTGCGCTTAGGCGCATGGTTGATGGTCGTGTCGTAGGCTTGCGGCTCAGGCAGTATGTCGGGAATGCCGGCACGAATATCTTTTACGAATTGTTCTTTGGTCATAGTTGGATTACATTTTTGATTCAACGATTCTCAATATCTCTGCTTCTTCCGAATTAGCCTTTGCAATCAATTCATTGGCCTCGGCAACCAATTTGTCGGCAGTTGCGCGGTCTTTCAATCCGGCGGCGTTGATTTTCACGTTCAATCCGGCGCCAAGGACGGCAGCGCGAGCGGCCAATGCGCCTACTCCGGAATCGGAAACGCTGTTCGGATTGCCCTCTTCGGCCATTGCGCGGCACAGCTCGAATACATGATAGGAGGCCTTCATCGTGTGCAACGGAACTTGTGTTGCATATAACGTGGCATCCTGAATGGCTGCCGAGCGTAAGGCTTTCTCTTCGTCGGTTCCTTTTGGCATTCCGAAGGCAGACATGATGCGATTGAAGGCTTCGGTGTCTTCGTCAACGAGTGCCATTAACTCTGTCTGAATCTTCTGTCCCTTGTCTGCCCAGTTGCTAAACTCTTCCCAGCGGGCATCCCAACCTGGTTTGTGGCTTGAGAGGTTGGCAACCATCGTTCCCAATGCTGCACCCAGCGCACCCATGTAGGCTGCTATAGTTCCGCCACCCGGAGCTGGAGATTCGCGCGATGTTTCGTCGGCGAAGCCTTTTACTGTCAGGTCGATGAGTCGGTCTGTTTTGTTCTCGTCTTCGAGCAGATACTCAATAACTTTCTCACGTGGATTGAATGGTTTCAAATCAGCCAGTCCCATCGACGAGACGGCTATTTTAAGTATATCTTCCTCGGGAATGCCCGTAGAGCGGTTTTGCTTGCGCAAGAAATATTTACCTGCATCGATGAGTGTACGTTTCGGTATCAAGCCAACGATTTCGGTACCTGTCACACGAACGCCGCGGTTTTGTGCGCAACGGCAGACCTCGTCGAAAGCAATGTGCAATGGGGTAACGTTTATATCGGTAATATTCATCGACACCTGTGCAATGCCGTATTCGTCGATGAACCAGCCAATCGCCTTTGTTCCTTTCAGCGTTCCGGGAATCATAATGGTTTTGCCATTGGCATCCTTCATCGGTTTACCAATCGGTGAACCTCCTTCGCGCTGCGGACGACCTTTTTCTCTAACGTCGAAAGCAATCGCGTTAGCCCTACGAGTGGATGTGGTGTTCAGGTTGAAGTTTGTTGCGATGAGAAAATCACGTGCGCCCACGGCTGTGCATCCGGTGCGGGCAATCGATTCGTCGAAAGCTCGTGCGCCGAAATCGGGAGCTTCACTGGTATCGGTCATTCGTTCAGGCAGTCCTTCGTATTCGCCCTTACGACAAATGGCGAGGTTCTTTCTCTCGGGCTTTAGTGCTGCAGCTTCATAGCAATAGCAAGGCACATTCAGTTCTTTTGCAATTCGTTCAGCCAACTTGCGAGCCAGTTCGGCACACTCTTCCAGCGTTATACCTGACACGGGGATGAGCGGGCAAACATCCGTTGCTCCCATTCGCGGATGGGCACCGTGATGCTGACGCATGTCGATGAGTTGTGCTGCTTTCTTCACTGCAAGGAAAGCTGCCTCGACAACCTCTTTGGGTTCGCCAACGAATGTTACCACCGTTCGATTAGTAGCCTCACCGGGGTCGACATCCAGCAGTTTGACACCTTTTACAGAAACGATTTCGTCTGTGATTTGTTTGATTACATTTTGATTGCGTCCTTCGCTGAAATTAGGGACACATTCCACGATTTGTTTTTCTCGTATCATGGGTTGAATTAATGTTGTTTAGGTTCGTTTTTCATTTCGGACGGTAAAAGTAGATATAAGGAGACATAAGACCAAATAATATTTATTAATTTTTCATAAAGCACCTACCCGCTTCTATACGTCCCGTTCGTCTTTCTTGTTCCTTATACACATAAAAAATCCTCATCCGTCTTCTATAGAGAGCATAAGAACAGATGAGGGAATTCTCGTTTTCTCAGTGATTCATTCATGATTAGGATGGGTGACAGATGCACTGTGATTGCCTCCATACCATCCATCGCTCGTCACTTTTCATCTACTGTTGTTCACTTTTTCACCATCTTTCGTCCGTTGACGATATACACGCCCTCGGGCAGGTTTTCGAACTTGCTCGTGAGACGGATGCCATCAAGGGTATAAATGCCGCGCTTGTTGGCGGGAACATCGACAGTCGGGATTATGATGGAAAGCGTGCCATCAGGGACAATCACCACTTCCTTGTTCACCACTGCACCACCTGACATGACGGCATTATACCCCGTGGTATTGTCGATGGTCGCATCTGCGGGCTGTACAATCTTACAGCCTTCGAGCTTGATGTCGCCCCAGTTGCGGATGGAGCCGAACTGACGACCTGTGGCCTTGACCGTGGCGTTGTGAATGATAAGTGTTGATGTCGGACTACCGATAATGCCAAAAATGTCGCTCTTGGCCGTGACACTACAGTCGATGATGGTGAGGTTGGCAGTAGCATTGGTATTTAAGTCGATAGCCATCCCCGGCCCTTCGATGGTGAGTGTACCACCGCCGGTGATGGTCATAGACTTTTTGAGCAGAACGGTTGATTTACTTTGGGGAGAGATGTCCGTAAAGGAGCAATTCCCTTTTACTATCAATTTCAGCCCCTCATCGTTGCTTGTAAGGACTCCGTTTCTATACTTGATGTGAGCGTTAGTGAGGGTGAGTACTTTGTTCTTGGCATCGTAATGCACCTTACCGGTGATACCTTGGCCGATGACATTGCTTGTTCTCGTAAGCCACTGTCCGGCAAGCACAATACTTGCACTTGTGCTACTAGCCCACATCATTGCCGCTATGGTAAGAAGGAGCGTGAATAATGTATTTTTTTTCATGATAATGGTGCCCCCCTGCTGAATCTCCTTTCAGAGCAACACCGTGTCGAGGGCATGGGTGTTTGAGGTTGATTGGAAAGATTAGTCTTGTACGTCTTACATTATTTGATTTGCTTAATAACGATTCTGATATTTACAATATGTAATGCAAAGATAAGAAATCAAAATCAATTAAACAACGAATCTACCCTATTAAGTGTCAATTTGATTTCCGCAAGTTTATAAATTCGGGAGATGACGTCAGAGATACGATTAGAAAATAAAAAGAGAATCCGATGTATCGAATTCTCTTTGTGACTCCGCTGGGATTCAAACCCGGAACCTTCTGATCCGTAGTCAGATGCTCTATTCAGTTGAGCTACGGAGCCTCATTCCTTAATTGCGACTGCAAAGATAATGTTTTTTTTTGAAAAGGCAGTAAGGCGGTAAGAGTTATTTTATCCGTTAACTTTAATTAAGCGTTATCATTCCCATAGCCTACCTTTCGCTTTAATATCTGATATTCCTGTTCAAATAAGTGGAAACAATATAATGTGCCCACGTTGAATTGTGAGGTTTCAAATGCTTCACAAGTTTCTCTATTGCTTTCCGACCAATCTTCTTATCCACATGATTGAGTACTTCTATGCACGAAACGAAATCATAATAATACTTAGGATACCATTTTCTTTCATTCAGTTGTCGAAGATACTTTAAAGGACTTTTTGGTAGCATCGGGTCAGGCAGAGCTGTAGAATGCCGTCTTGATTTTGAACCAACTAAAGGTTTCTGTGCCTTATTGCAATATTCAAACGCTACGGAAGCCTCTTCCCATGTGGCCTGATCATAGGTTGCAATCTTATATCTATACCAATCATGCAATGCGATATTGTAGAGGTAATAGTCATAAGTTATGGTAACTGTACTGCCATGTGGCTCACGAAATACCCTGACAATAATCCCGGGATGAGGAGAAAAATAACTCAATTCTCCACCAATGACCGCATCCAACGACTCTGAGTCTGTGAAATGCAATGTCTTTCTGTTTCCAAGAACAAGCTTCCCCTCAACAGTTATCTCCGAGAAATACCATGTTTTCGGGTCTTCCTCACCTTTTTCATAGTGTGTTTTACAGACCACTGTGAGCCAATCTTCCCGTCTGTCGTTGTCAAAATCTCCCTTTATCGTCTGTCTTGATACCTCTATTCGTTGGGAATGACAAGCTACAGCGACACCGATTAATATGGAGCATAAGCAGTATAATCTCTTTTTCATCACATTATTTTAATCGTTTCTGTCTCCCTTTTTATATGGTTTTATCTGCAATATTAAGTGTTTTTATTGAAATATACAAGTAATGCATAAATGAATTACACATAACAAAAAACCTGCTGCATTCTTCTTTTAAAGAAAAATACAACAGGCCTTTCGCTTATTCATTTCCATAGGACAAAGTGTCCCTAAGTCTTGTTTCCCTATTTATTTTATCATATCTATCGAACGTTTGAGGAAGACATCGAGTGCCTGTCCTTTCAGCATGCCATTTTGCAACAGTGCAAGGTCAATCAATTGGTGAATGATATCATTACCTTTGGCATAGCCATCAAGCACTTCGGTCTTTTTACTCTTTTGCTCATTGATAGCCTTTTCCGTATTTTGCAAATCGTCTTTCTCTTCCTGTGTCAATTCCTCCGGTTTCTTCTTGTCCTGACTTTGATGCAAAGCCGAAAGACGAGCTTGTAGTCCTTTTAGTTCGCTCAAGATGGGCTTCAATGTCTCGGCAGTGTTGCTGTTACAGTCGGCAAGCACCTGCTTTACAAGTGCATGATCGCTGTTGAGCACCATCGTATAGCTGTCGGGCATCTGCTGATAGAAGCTCATTCCGGGCTGGAACTGACTCATTTGTTTCATACGACGCATGTATTCATTCTGCGTAATAACAACCGGTTGGCCGTTCTCTCCCAAGGCTTGCACCTCTACGTTGAACTCGGTTTTATCAAGTTTCGGCATTTGTGAGCGGAACACCTGAGTCAGGTTCTCACGGTCTTCGGCGGCTATTTCATTCTCTTTGTGGTCATTTTTCATGATGAGTCGCTCTACAATATCGGCGTCAACACGTGTAAAACGAGACTTTTCGAACTTTTGTTCAAGCATGCTTACAATTGGTGTGTCAAGCTGTCCGTCGAGCAATAGCACGTTATAGCCCTTATTCTTGGCCGCTTCGATATAGGTATATTGCTCCTCGGTGTTGTTGGCATAGAGATAAATCAAGGTGCCATCCTTGTCGGTCTGCTCTTCCTTGATGAGGGTTTTGTACTCCTCAAAGGTGAAATACTTGCCATCAACATCCTTGAACAAGGCAAAATCCTTGGCACGGTCGTAGAAATCGTCTTGCGAAAGCATGCCGTAGTTGATGAATATCTTGAGATTGTCCCACTTCTCCTCGTATGCTTTGCGGTCTTCCTTGAAGATATTTTGCAAACGGTCAGCCACTTTCTTTGTGATGTAGCTTGATATCTTCTTTACGTTTGCATCGCTCTGCAAATAGCTGCGACTCACATTCAGCGGAATATCGGGCGAGTCGATGACACCATGTAGCAGTGTCAGGAATTCAGGAACAATGCCCTCTACTTGGTCGGTAACGAAAACTTGGTTGCAATAGAGCTGTATCTTGTTGCGCTGTAAATCGATATTGTTCTTGATGCGTGGGAAATAAAGGATACCCGTGAGGTTGAATGGATAATCCACATTCAGGTGAATCCAAAACAACGGTTCGTCCTGCATCGGATAAAGTTCCTGATAGAACTTCTTATAGTCTTCATCTTTCAATGTTGACGGAGCCTTGATCCACAACGGTTCTACATGATTGATGACATTATCTTCGTCGGTATCGACCATCTTCCCGTCCTTCCACTCTTGCTTTTTGCCGAAGATGACAGGTACAGCCATGAACTTACAGTACTTATTAAGCAGTTCTTCAATCTTCTGTTTATTGAGGAATTCCTTGCAATCCTCGCTGATGTGGAGCACGATATCACTTCCACGGCCCTCTTTCTCCACTTCGCTGATTTCATAAGCGGGTGTTCCGTCACACGTCCACTTCACGGCTTTGGCATCATCATGATAAGAACGCGTGATGATGTCCACCCGATCGCTCACCATGAAGCTTGAATAAAAACCTAATCCGAAGTGCCCGATAATGGCATTTGCATTGTCTTTATATTTATCCAAGAAGTCACTGACGCCCGAAAAAGCAATCTGATTGATATATTTCTCAATCTCTTCCTCGGTCATTCCGATACCGTTATCACTGATAGTAATGGTCTTAGCCTTCTCGTCAAGTTTCACGTTGACTTTAAGTTCGCCAAGTTCACCTTTGAAATCACCCTTTTCTGCCAGTGTTTTTAGCTTTTGTGTGGCATCGACAGCGTTACTTATCATTTCACGAAGAAAGATTTCGTGGTCTGAATAGAGAAACTTTTTGATGACAGGGAAGATATTCTCAGTCGTAACCCCGATGTTTCCTTTTTGCATAATCTGTTGTTTTTAGAATTTTTATCCCTCATTAAGCAAACTCCATGCCAACTTTTTGCATTGCAATCTCAGCGATATTGCCGTACAATTTCAGCCATTTCACCGCGTAATATGGCTGACTTTGCCGCGTAATATAGCTGAGATTGTACGGTGAAATAGTTAAGATTGAAAGAAAAGACGTAAGTTGTTGATTTTTAATATAGAAAGTATACGAAATAGATTGAATATATGTGGTGGTACACGGCTCGTGCAGCCGTTCAAACAATCGTGTGTTTGCGTTTTATTCACCTTGAGCGGACACACAAGCCGTGTGCCCCTACCCTCCTTTCCCGGCCATTTTGTTGGTAATATGGTTGAGGCTACTCTGCTCTTTGCAAAGGGTAAAGACAGAGGACCGCATACATTGGAGTTTAGAATTTCATCAGCTCTTCGTAAATGCGTTGGACAGGAAGGCCCATCACATTGAAATAGCTTCCTCGTAATGATGTTACACCTACATAGCCAATCCACTCTTGTATGCCATAGGCGCCCGCTTTGTCGAAAGGCTTATAGTGGTTTACATAATAAGAGATTTCATCTTGAGACAAAGTTTTGAAAGTAACCGCCGTTGATACCTTGAAACTACGCTGCTTACACAAGGTTGTCAGGCTTACTCCGGTTACTACATGATGCTCACGACCACTCAACAACCGTAGCATTCTGCAGGTATCATCTTCGTCTTTCGGCTTTCCCAGAATCTGCTGACCGACAATAACCACCGTATCGGCTGTTAAAATCAATTCGTTTTCGGTCATGGAGTCAAGATAGGCTGCCGCTTTCAGGCGTGAAAGAAAGAGCGGAACCTCGTCTGAGGGCAGATTGTCAGGATAGGTTTCATCGATTCCTTTTTTCAACCTGACTGTAAAAGGAATATCCAAACCTGCAAGAAGTTCCTTTCTGCGGGGAGAATTACTGGCCAAAACGATGTTGTATTTCATCTTCATTCTTTATTTTTACCAGCCGAAAGCCTTGGCATCACTAAGCCATTTCCCTTGAGCGCGCAACACTTGCTCGATGATATCACGGCCACAACCATGTCCTCCGGCTTTAGAACTGACATAAAGGGAAATATTCTTAATGTCCGGGGCGGCATCGGCAGGGCAGCAAGGGCATCCGCAACGGCACATCACTTCATAATCCGGAATGTCATCTCCTACATAGAGCACTTGTTCGTCACCGATTTTCAAGCGTTCTAAAAGTGCTTCGTAAGCTTTTATCTTCACAGAGCAGCCCATTAAAACTTCTTGCACACCAAGATTTTCATAACGTAACCGTACAGCTTCGGTTTTTCCCCCAGTAAGAATAGCTATCTGTAGGCCCATTTTGACTGCCAACTGAATGGCATAGCCGTCCTTGATGTTTATCGTACGCAGCGGTTCACCGTGTTCTGACAGCAAAATGGTCTCTGCTGAAAGCACACCATCAACATCGAAGACTATAGCCTTTATCTTTGTCAAATCATAATTAATCATGTCCTCTTTTTGTCGTTGCTGTTTGATGAATAGAAGCAGTCATTTGCTTATAGATATGCGCCCAAGATGGCTCGTCGGAAAGCAGAGCTTTTTGCCGTTCAATCACGTTTTCGTCGTAACGAACGGCTGGTCCTGTCTGCGCATCTGAAGGCAAAAGCGAATGCACCTTACGTGCAGTTTCATCTATCAAGGGCAGCATTACACTGAAAGGTATATGATGTCGGGCCAGTAATTCCGATGAAATCGCATAGCAATGGTTTACAAAATTACAAGAAAAAACTGCCGCAAGATGGAGATATTGCCTATCGGCAGAAGAGAGTGGGTAGACCTTTGTCGTGATAGAGCGAGAAAGAGTTTGCAACAAGTCTCTTGTCGGTGCATCACAAGCCTCGATAAAGCAAGGAATGGCTTTGAAATCGACCAACCTTTCTTTTGAGAATGTCTGCATTGGATAGAACACACCGTAATGAACTGCGAAATCTGCGAATACGTCCATTGGCAGACTGCCGGCCGTATGGAGAAAAATCTTGTCGGATTTTCCCTTGCATAATGTCGGAAGAATGTTTTGGAGCACACTATCTTTCAGCGATAAGATATAAACATCCGCATTATCGCTGACTTGTTCTATTTGATGGGTGGGAACAGCCCCCAAACGTATAGCCAATTCATGGGCATGTTCCATCGTTCGGCTATAAACTTGGACAATCTGATGACCTGCATTCTTCAATGCCACACCTAAATTGGTTGCCAAGTTCCCTGAACCAATAAGAACGATTCTCATTTGATAGACTTCATTTTCTCGTCTAACATCACCAATCCTTTCTCTGTACAGAAACCACGCATAAAGAGAAAGATGATATTATACAGGATATGGTCCATACTATAAAAGCGATAGAGCTGATGCTCCATGACATATTGCATGGAAGCCTCACTGATTTGTACTATCAGGTCATAGTCCACATCATCGCGAAAGACTCCCTCCTCTACTCCACATTGAAAAAAGAGTTTGCCTTTTTCCTTACGTTCCTTGTGTATCGTATTCAGATAAGACGTAATGCGGGTGTATTTTCGAAGTTCAAAGAAGAAAAGAGGTGAAGTTGACTGGAACATCTTCACTTGCAAACGATAGTACTCGGCCAAGATATCCATCACCGATTGTGCATGTTTGGATTGGAATTCATTGAGATGACGCTCATAATTCATCTCTCCATCCTTAATACCCTCGAACAGTAGCTCCTCCTTATTGCCATATATCTCATATAAGGTACGCTTGGATATACCCAACTTTCGAGCGATATCATCCATCTTTACTTGTTTGATACCGTTCGTCAGAAACTCTTGCATGGCAGTTTTGAGGATACGATCCTTCAACTGTTCGCGATACTCTGTTGGTGCGTTTGGTCTATGCATAAAAAATCAAAAGAAACTGACTGAATATTCTTTTGCAAAGTTACAAAAAATAACAAAAAAACCATTCCTTATTCAAACGTTTTTTGCTAACTTTGCACATAAAGTGAGGAAAATAAAGAGATGATTTGAACAAAATAAACAATTGAAATGGTAAAAGTTACTAAAGAAGCAGCCTTGGCATATCACGAGAATGGACGCCCGGGCAAGATTGAAGTAAAGCCGACAAAGCCTTACCACACGCAAACGGATTTGAGTTTGGCCTATTCACCAGGCGTAGCATTTCCATGTCTTGAGATACAAGCCGACCCCGATAATGCCTATAAGTATACGGACAAAGGCAATCTTGTGGCCGTTATCAGCAACGGCACGGCCGTATTGGGACTGGGCGACATCGGTGCAATGAGTGGAAAGCCTGTCATGGAAGGTAAGGGACTTCTTTTCAAGATTTATGGCGGCGTTGATGTCTTCGATATTGAGGTGAATGAGAAAGACCCTGAGAAGTTTTG
>ERZ772960.1042-NODE-1042-length-23132-cov-12.395242_pt1 | contig 23132 bp, 23 predicted proteins | sample MGYA00580678_ERZ772960 | MGnify/ENA primary metagenome ERZ772960 (study PRJEB29015, sample SAMEA2737930) | human oral metagenome | biome: human oral; feature: human-associated habitat; material: dental | place: China | collected 2059 ... | reverse complement strand
CCCATTCGTATTTCATGTTGTTGAAGTCATTGATATTTGTTGTATCAAAGTTAATAAGACTTCTATTTCTTACATCAATATCGCCCTCTGGATTAAATAGAGGCTTTTTCATTATCATATCGCTCATTTGATTCTCCTAATCTCATTATATAATAGACTTCTTTTAGATTTCTCTATATTATGCTGAACAGCTATCGCAATCCTCTGGATCAAGCGCTTTAGATCTTACATAGTAAACAGTCTTAACGCCTTCTTCCCATGCTAGGATATATAGGTTCAGAAGCTGACTCATCTTGTAGTCATTAGTTATCCAGAAGTTAAAGCTCTGCGCCTGATCAATATGTCTCTGACGTATACCTGCAGCTCTTACTGACCATGTCTGGTCAATGTAGTGAGCCTGCTTGTAGTACCAGTATGTAGCCATTGAGAGTTCTGGAGCAACTCTTGGCAATATAGCACCCTTCTTTTCCTCAAGGAAGAATCTATTCATAACTGGGTCAAGTCCGGCTGTTGTACCTATTAAAATTGAAGTTGAGCTTGTAGGAGCAGTTGCCATTATCCAAGCATTTCGGATTCCATTCTCAGCAACGCTAGCCTTTAGCTTTTGCCATCTCTCTGAGTTATATTCTCTGCGATCAAAGTACTTTCCGTCTTGCCACTCACTTCCCTCAAATAGGCTATATGAACCCCTCTCCTTAGCAAGCTCATTGCTCGCCTTTACTGCAGCATATCCTATGTCCTCAAATACCTTATCTGCAAATGCGAGATGTTCCTCTGACTCCCACTTAATTCTATTCTTAGCTAGCATGTGATGGTAACCAGAAACTCCAAGACCTATAGCTCTGTATTTCTGGTTTGTAAGCTTAGCATCGTTTATAGGATAGAAGTTCAAATCGATTACATTATCAAGAGCTCTGATTACAGTTGAAGTAATGTCCTCTAGCTCCTTATTGTCGTGAACGTTGATATTTCCTAAGCAAAGTGATGCAAGATTGCACACTACGAAGTCTCCTGGCTTGGTTCTTGTTACGATTACCTCATCGCCCTCATGAGTTTCTACTGTAGTGCTTACAATCTCTGCCTCACTCATGTTCTGAGCAATCTCTGTACAAAGGTTTGAGCAGTAAATCATACCCTTGTGCTTATTAGGGTTCATTCTATTTACCGTATCACGATAGAAAGCAAATGGTGTTCCGGTCTCGACTGCTGACTTAAGAATTAGCTTAACAAGCTCCTTAAGTCCGATTACTCTCTTGGATATTCTAACGTCATTTACACAATCCCAATAACGCTTCTCCCATTCTTCACCAAAGGAATCCTCTAGGCAGTAACCCTTTATCTGCATGATGTCATGTGGGTCCATTAGATACCAATCTTGGTTTAGGTTTTCCTTAGCAAGTCTCCAGAAAAGATCTGGATAGCAAACAGCTGGGAATACGTCGTGAGCCTTCATTCTGTCATCACCGTTGTTTGTTCTTAGCTGCAAGAATTCAGGAAGATCCTTATGCCATGCATCTAGGTAAACTGCAACAGCGCCTTGTCTCATACCTAGCTGATCTACTGCAACAGCTGTGTCGTTAACAACTCTGATCCAGCGAATAACTCCACCGCTTGCTCCTTCGAAGCCTCTGATGCTTCCACCTCTAGATCTTACCTTACCAAAGTACATTCCCATGCCACCGCCAAACTTGGAAACATCGGCGAACTTGGATACACTGCTGTAAATTCCATCAAGTGAATCAGGTACTGTATCAATAAAGCAGCTTGAAAGCTGATGATATGGCTTTCTTGCATTTGACTGGGTAGGTGTAGCCATTGTGACCTTCTGAAGGCTCATAATGTCGTAGAACTTTCTAACCCATGTCATTCTATCCTCGCCTTCCTTCAGAGCAAGGTGAAGAGCTATACCTAGGTACATCTCCTGTGGGGATTCCAAAACAACATGTGAACGGTTATGAATCAAGTATCTGCTTATTAGAAGGTCTAGTCCTGCATATGTATATAGGTTATTGCGCTCATCATCGATGAATTCAAATGCCTCTTCTATTTCTTTCTTGCTGTAGCTATCTAGGATATACTTTCCGTAAAGTTCCTCTGATGTCAAATAGCGAAGCTTCTCATAGAATGAAGTTAGACCGTAGTTTTCCTCAGTCTTCTTAAGCTCTCTGCTAAATGTGTAGTAAAGAAGTCTACCTGCAATTTTCTCCCAATTAGGCTCCTCCTGTGTTGTAAGCTCAGCTGCTGACTTTGTCAAAAGCTCTAGTCTAGCATCTATAGTGCTATCAGGCTTCTGCATAGCAATATACTTAGCCTCAAGTCTTGTAAGGTCATAATGCTCATAGCTTGACTGAATTGAAGCAAGAACTGGAAGAAGGTTCTCGTCACCAATCTCTGCTACAAGAGCTTCTCTGATCTTACGCATCTCAGCTCTCTTCTCTCTATAAAGAATGTAGCTCTTAGCTGCATCAAAGCAACCATTAGCCATCATTACACGCTCAACTGCGTCCTGGATTTCCTCAACGCCAGCCTGCTCTCTATCTGCAAACTCTGCTTCAACCTGTCTAAGTAAATCTGCAATTAGATCAGCATCGTGCTCAACTCCGACAGATATAAACGCTTTTTCCATTGCCTTAACAATCTTATCCCCTGAATAGCGTTCCTCTGCCATACTCCTTTTAATTATTGTTTTCATCAAAAAAATCTCCCTGACTATTGAATACATAAAAATACAACATATATTGTTGTCACCGTAATAGTATACCCTATATATGCTAAAATGTCGCCTATTATTTTAAATAAAAGCCAAGTTTTTGCAATGTTTTTTGCAAGAAACTTGGCTTAAAAATCTCGTTGTTGAAAATACAAGTGTTAAAGCTATAGCATCTCTTTTATGTCATTTAAAATTGACTCATCATCCATGCCAAGCTCCTTCAAAAGTGCTTTAGCATTGTATCTATCGTAGAACTTTTTCTCTAGTCCATAGTTTTTAACCTTAAGATTACTGGTTCCTAAATACGAAGCTATCTTCTGTCCAAAACCACCAGCAAGAATACCATCTTCAAGCGTTATAACTAGCTTGTGATTCTCTGCTAATGAGTCTAATAGTTCTTTATCAATACCAGATGCAAATCTCGGATTTATCAAAGTAGGTCTAAATCTGTATTTCTCTTCTATAGCCTTAGCAAGTCCTTCGCCTTTTTGGTAGAAACCCCCTAGCCCTATGATTGCAAGCTTTTCACCCTTTTGAGTAAGCTCGAATTTATCCAGTTCTCCAATGCTAAGAATCTGCTCTCTACTGTTTACTTCATTTCCTGGCATCAAAATCATTACAGGATGCTCTCTTTGATCTACCGACCAATCAAGAGCCTCAATAAGCTCTTCCTTTGATGACGGTGAGATTATTACTAGGTTAGGAATATTTGAAAACTCAGCAATTCCGAAGATACCTAGATGAGTCACATCTCTCATGCTAGCAAATGAAGCTGATGTAAGGAGAATTGTTATAGGTAAACTGTTAATACATATATCATGAGAAATCTGATCATATGCTCTTTGCATAAAGGTTACACTAGTAAATACTAAAGGCTTAGCTCCTGCCTTTGCTGCACCTCCAGCCATTGCTATAGACTGCTCTTCAGCAATTCCCACATCGACAAACTGATCTCCTAGTGCAATTCTATCTTCCTTAGATAAATCTAAACAACCAGGCATATTAGGTGTAATAACCATAAATGAACTGTCAGCCTTTGCCTTATTAATCACGTATTCTCTAGCTAAATCGCTATATTCTGGTTCATCGCTCCATTCAACTTTAAGTTTTCCTGTCTCTCTATCAAAAGGAAGTGTCCAGTGCCAATTTTCGCGGTCTTTTTCGGCAATCTCATAACCCTTTCCTTTGATAGTATTTATGTGCATAACTATTGGATGATCTATATCCTTTAGCTTCTCAAATGCTTCTATCATTTTTGCTATGTCATTACCTTCCTCGACATAAACATAGTCTAAACCAAAAGCCTTGAATATATTATTTTCTGATTCTCCTTGTATCTCCCTAAGCTCTGAAAGACTCTTATATATTCCACCATGTGTTTCAGAAATCGACTGCTGATTATCATTCACAACAATTATTAGATTTGATTCAATTTCTGAGCCAGCAACATTTAGACCTTCTAGAGCTTCTCCTCCAGATAAAGAACCATCTCCAATAATAGCTATAACATTTTCCTTCCTTCCGAGTATGTCTCTAGCCTTAGCAAGCCCTGTGGCAAGTGAAATAGAAGTCGATGTATGTCCTATATTAAACAGGTCATGCTCACTCTCTTCTGGATTAGTATAGCCAGAGTCATCACCAAAATGCTCATCACAAATATAGCCTTCTCTTCTTCCAGTTAACATCTTATGTGGATACGACTGGTGAGATACGTCAAAAACAATCTTATCCTTAGGCGAATTAAAAACATAGTGTAGGGCAATTTCAGCTTCAACCATACCAAAATTAGGTCCGCAGTGTCCGCCTATCTTTGTTAGTCTATTAAAAAGAGCTTCTCTTATATCTTCTGCAAGATTCTCTAGCTCCTTGATGTTTAATTTTTTGACATCCTCTGGTCCATTTATTTTATTTAGTATTTCGTACATTATTTCCTCTCTCAATCAAAGTTTCTACTATAAACCCTATAACTCAAATATAACTCCTATAAAACCTGATAATACTATAAGCACTATTGGATGTGGTTTCTTCCAAAGGTGAAGCGCAAGCACAAATCCTGCTAATGCAAGAGATGGCCACCTTACAAATTCAGTAATCGCTCCTGTATTACCAAAGTTAAATATTGAAATTTCTATGACGCTGAAAGCTGCTGCAAATATAAGCCCCGTTGAAGCAGCTCTAAGTCCATACATAGAATCCTGAACAAGCTTTGATTCCTTAAATTTATTTAATAGCTTTGATACAATTATTATAACTATAAACGAAGGTGCAACTATTGCTATAGGACCAAGAACAGCGCCTAAAATCCCAAATTGCATGTAGCCTACATAGGTTGACATATTTATTCCAGTAGGTCCTGGAGTACTTTGTGCAATAGCTACCATGTTTGCAACATCCCCTGCAGTGTACCATCCAGTTTTTCGCCCTATTTCATATAGAAACGGAAGAGTTGCAAGTCCTCCGCCTATTGAAAACAAGCCTGTTGTAAAGAAATAGTAAATTAGTAGTGGTAACTGTTTCATCTACTTCACCTGCCTTTTGGCTTTGATGAGCTGAAAAACAACACCTATAAGCCCGGCTACAATAACTAGTATTACTGGTGAAGTTATCTTAAGAATGGCTAAAACAGCTGTCGCAACAAAGATTATTGCTGTAAAAACATCTATAACTGACTTCTTACCCATATTATACACAGCAATCAAAATCAGAACGCATACACAGGCTCTAATTCCATTAAATGCATGTATAACGACCGGTAAATCCGCAAAATTTGTCAAAAAAGCTGCGATTACACTTATTATTACTATTGAAGGAAAGACAACTCCAAGTGTAGCGACCATTCCTCCTAAAATACCTGCCTTTTTATATCCTATAAAAGTCGCGGTATTAACTGCAATAACACCTGGGGTAATTTGACCAATAGTAAAATAGTCTATAACTTCCTCATCGCTAGCCCAGCCTCTTCTTTCTACTATTTCTTTTTGTATCAAGGGCAGCATTGCATAGCCACCGCCAAAAGTGAAACCACCTATTCGCATAAACGATATAAACAGTTCAATCAAAATTCTCATAAGAGATAACTCCTAAATTAATCCTGTACATCCTTTGATTTAGATTTTAAAATTGGAATATCAACTTCCATCAAAATAAGGCTTATAATCATCAAAATCATGCCAAAATAGCTTCTGCCTCTAAGTACTTCATTTGCAAATATAAAAGCGATTATAGAGGCAAATACAGGCTCAAGAGTGAATATTAATCCCACATGACTAGCCGTAGTATACTTCTGCTGAATAGCTTGAACAACAAAAGCGATTCCTGTGCAAAATAGTCCTAAAAAAAGTGCTGCTATCCATACCGATGTTGACTGGGGTAAACGTGGTTCTTCAATAAAAAGTGATAAAATGAAAGTCACTATAGCAACAAAGGCAAGCTCAAAAATGCCCATGTTAAGAGCATCTACTCCTTCAGTTTTCACAGCCTTCTCGGTTATTATTAGATCTATTGCATAGCATAAAGGTACACCAAGAGAAATTATATCACCCGATCTAGGTTTAAGTGTATCGCTTAGTGTCAGAAGTGCAAGTCCAAATATACATAGGACAAGACATGCTAATAACTTTTTAGATGGTTTTATACCCTTAAATATGAATTCAAGCAAAGGTGTAAAAGCAACTGGAAGTGCACAAATGAACGCTGCGTTAGAAAGCGAAGTTCTTGATATTCCATATGCATATGAAATATATGTTCCCGTCAAAGCAATGCCTATTAAAATGCTGTATTTAATCGTGACTAAGTTAACCTTAATTATTTTTTTGAAGAACACTACTCCTAAAATCAAAAATGCAGAAATAAAGCGAAACGCATTTAGAAACATAGGTGGCATTTCTTTCATGCACAAATCAGTAAGATAATATGTTGAGCCCCAAAATCCTGTTATTATTACAAAAAGTAAATCGGCTCTCTTCTGTTTACTCAATGGTCTTCCCTCTTCTTTACTTCTTTTCTCTTAGCAGTAAATTCCTCTACTACAAGCTTATATACAGCTGTGCGTGGAATAGCCGCTGGATTAAACCATGCCTTTTTTCCAGGATGATAATGATCCATAAGTAGCTCAAGTGCCTCAAATTTTTCCTTATCATCTTCTATCATAAAAATATGACCTCTTCCAATTATACTTTCATACGCGTAAGTACAGTAGCCTCTTTCCTCGAAATACTCAAGTTTATGGTTGCAGTCCATCTCAAAGCTAGCCCTATTATCATTTTTTATCAGGCCGAGCTTTTGACCTTCTAATGCACTGTGGAAATATATAGTTAATTTTTCGTCTACTGCACTAATGCCAAAGTTCAACGGAAGTATGTATGGATATCCGTCATTATTCAAAGCGATTCGACATACATCACAGCGCTCAATTATTTCATAAATTTCTTTAAAATCTAATACTTGTCTATCCTTACGTCTCATAAATTCCTCCTTATATAAATTAGTATATCTAAAACAAAATTTACATCTTTAATTTATATTTTACCCTAAAGTTATATAAAATCAATTTATTAAATAAAAAAACGCTGAACTAAGTCAGCGTTTTTGGAACTATTTCTGTTTCTTTCTTCTATATATCATTCCAGCTACGATTCCAAGTCCAGCAAGTCCTGCTGCTGCAAGATATAGCGGAAGGTTAGAAGTATCACCTGTGTTAGGCTTATTTGGTTTTACACTATCTGTATACTTTAGTGTGAAAGTAATATTGTTGTAATCAGTTGGCGCAATTGCATCTGCTCCCTCTGGTAACTGCTTTCCATTCCATTTAAAATCAAATCTTACAGCCTTGCCATTTGAGTTCATTATAGCCTTTCCAGAAAATGCTCCACTAACTTCACCCTTTACTGTATAGTTAGTATTTGGTTTTGCAGCTGGAGTAAATACAGCACCATCAAGCTTAACTTTTAGATTATCATCAACTGACTTTATATCACGTGACAGATCATCGTAGTTAACATAAGTCTTTGCCAGTTTGATTGTTACAGTAACCTTATTTCCGGTTTTCTGTACATTTGTAATCTTGAATACACCCTTATCTCCCTCTAGAGTAGCTCTTGGTGTTGATGAAGTAAATTCCATCTCTGCAGGCAGTTCAAGACTTGATACAAATGTTGTGTCTATATCGCTAAGCGTTACTTGATTTCCTAAAGGATTATTGTAGAAATTTTCTATAGCTTTCATTTTATCCTTAATAGGCTTTACATCAAGAAGTCCTGTAAACTCATGTTTTACATTCTTTTTGCTCACATAAACTGCATCGTGTTCTGTTTCGTTTCCGATGAGAATATCTCCCATCAAATCCTCTTCTGACTGCATTACAACTTCTGCTGGAAGTGAATACTTAACTGTATATGTAATCTGATCTAAATCATTTGGTGCAATAGCATCAGCTCCATTTGCTGACTGCTTTGCAGTCCATTTATAATCAAAGTTAATTGTCTTATTAGCAGCATTCGTAGCCTTAGCTTTAAATGTTCCACCTAAATAACCTGTCATAGTATAGTTAGTATTAGGTGTAGCAGAATCAGAGAACTTAATTCCCTTAACTGTAACAGCTAGATTGTCATCCACACTGTTAATCGCTGTTGAAAGCATGTTATATGTAGTATAGCTTGCAGAATTCTTGAGTCCTAGCTTTATTTTGATCTTATCGTTATTTATATTCTGAGACTTTATTTCAAATATTCCGTTAGCACCTGTGAGTTCAACTGTAGGATTAGCATCTTTAAACTTTAGTCCATTTGGAAGAGTTAAAGAAGCTTCAAACTCTGTATCAAGATTCTCAATTGTTACCCCTGCTGCATATGCTGCCTGGAATGTAGTCTCAAGACGTCTCATCTCATCTTTAACAGGCTTAACATTAAGTACGCCTGTCATATCAAAAACTGCATCCTTAGATGTTGTCATTACACTGTCATGTTCTGTATCGCTACCTATTGTAAGGTCACCCTCTAGAAGACTATTTGTACCGTGATCTTCAGGAAAGCTTGGTGAATCTGGAAGTCCACCTGTAAATGGTACATTTGCAATGTCTGTTACATATGTCTGAAGACCAAACTTAAGCGTAGCTGCAAATCCATTTGGATATGTTGAAAAATCACCTTTTGCTGTGATTTTCTCACTTTCAAATTTTTCAGCTTCTGCCTTGCTATTTGCAGTAATTGAATATGGTATCTCAAGTTTTACTGTATGAGCATCTGGGTCAGCCTTATCCGCATTGTAGAAATTTAAGATTCCTGCCCAGTTAACGTCCTTTAGATGTATCTTAAAGTTAACTGTTCTTCCATTAACAGTTGAATCAATACGATTTCCGTCTATCATTGAAGCAGTATTTGTTTTTGTGATAGTACCGATATCGACATTCTCAGGGAAAGTCACATTATACTCTATATATGCAATCTGATTCTTTCCATCCTTACCATGAGGATAAAGTCCAGAATTAGCAGCAGTTTGCATCTCGCTTTCAACTGCCCCTAGCACTCTAGTCATAGGTACATTTATAGTAAGCCTTCCGTTGTATTTTGCTGTGTTAGTAGCAACATTTTCTACCGTTCCTTCTGATTTTACATACTGAGCTATAGGTAGTACTGTTGCGGCACTAGCTGGTATAGCCGTTACTAACTGGCTTACAATCATAACAAATGCAATTGCAAGCACAAAGAGTTTTTTACCATGCGTTTCTGTTCTCATAATAATCCTCCATTTAATTTTTAGTTTTTAGTTTTATATTCATCCATAAAAAATTGCTACATATATCTATATTAAACAGTGTAGCAAAATGTATTTCCGACTCATTTAAACCACATAGCGACCCATTTTACTTCTAAAATCGAGCCAATATATTTATACACTTTGTTAAAATAAATAAACATATTATATTGCATAAAATTCGTCAGAATATCATTTTCTGTTTTCATATTGACAGACTAATTATACCATATGACAAAAATAATTAAAGCAATCCCTTACATAAATCTAGTTAAAATTTATTTAAAGTTCATTATATTTAGGCTAGTATCGTTAAATAAATATTAAATTGTGTGTTTAAAACCCTTTATTAGTTGGTACTAACTATATGTTTTGAAAAAGTATAATGAATTGCACTTATGAGGAAATATGAAAACATCCACGCTAAAAAACAAAATATTATCTTTTGCATTGTCCACTGCACTTGCAACAACTCTTGTAATTGGGGAAACTACTCTCGCCTTTGCAGATGAGTCACACACTATAAACAATGCATCATATCAGTCACTTCAAAGTTATTACAATGCTAACAAGACTGCAATGGATAGCTCTAATGAATGGCAGTTTGGAAAAAGACAGATTAATGTTGGAACGTCAAATAATTCAGATTCCGAATTCGAAATCCCATCTAATATAACATCGGTAAAGGGTTATGGTGATGAAACAGAAGGAACAGTTTTAAATCCATATTACTATAACAACAATTCCCTTACTATAAAAACTGCTAATAACTCAAGTACAACTCTTGATAATCTTTATTTCAACAAGGATAATAATGGCTATACAGTAAAGCTTAAAACAGGTGATAACTCAAATACAACTGTAAAAAATTCCGTTTTTGAAGGCCCTATTACAATAAGCTCTGGATCAACTCTTAATCTTTCAAACAGCGAAATATATGCAGCAATGACAAACAATGGCGGAAACCTGTTTATAGACAATAGTAAATTTGGTAATCTTAATTCAGGAGCAAAGCTAGAGATTAGCACTAACAGACTTGATAATGGTACAGTAGGAACAGCATATATTTCTACAATTAATTTCAACAAGTCTCTTACAACAAACAATGCATCAAGCATTCAGCTAGACCCTACACAGGCAGTTGTGAATACAGATATAGCTGGTCTTACTGCAAGACTTATCGATAATGGTAACAACAGCTATAGTGTAGTTATTGAGGGTACACCAATTGCTGAGGTTACAAACGGAATTGTAAATGTTGCACTGGTATATGGAAATGCTGCAAATGGTGGCTTCAGATTTAACATTCCATACTATGTTAATATTGCAGCTGCACAGCCTAGTCCTGTGACTCCTGTAAATCCAGTAGTAAATCCAAGTAATCCTATTGTGAATCCAAGCAATCCAGCATCTCCATCAAATAATGCTGCTTCACCTTCGACTACAAATATATCATCACAGTCAATTAAAACATCTGCTCCAAATACTGGTGATTCAAACAATATGCCAATAGCTATTTCTGTAGTTATTATATCGGGACTTGCTATGGCAACATTAATTTATTCAAGAAGACGCACATCAAACTTAAACAAGTAGACATGTATATCAAAAAGGCCTTGCACAATGCAAGGTCTTTTAATCTATTTTAATATTTTCTTTACAGTTTTCTTTAGCACTGGAACAACATCTTGAACAAACCAAGGATTCTTTGCCTGCCATCTAAAATTCAAGGGACTTGGATGAACGATTGTAAAATACTTAGGTAAATACTCATCAAAGCACCTGACTGTTTCTGTAAGATTCTTCTTTGCCTTACCCTTGAGATAGTAATCCATAGAATATTTACCGATAAGAATTGTAAGTTCAATGTTGTTTAGCTCCTTAAGTATAGGTCCATGGTATTCCTGAGCAATAAATTTTCTAGGTGGCAAATCACCTGTTTTAGCCTTGCCAGGATAGTAAAAATCCATTGGAACTATTGCAATTTCTTTAGAATAAAACGTATCTTTATCTATACCCATCCAAGAAATAAGGGTTTCTCCAGATTTATCATTAAATGGAATAAGTGATTCCTCCACCTTTTTTCCAGGTGCCTGACCTATGATTAGAATCCTAGCTTCCTTATCTACTTGAAGTATTGGTGGTATGTTCTTATTTGTATATTCGGCATTTCTTTTATCTAGTTCAATTTGCTTTATTATATCTTTTAGCGACATAATATAACCTCCGATACTAAAAAACAAATACCTCACCATTAAATGGTGAGGCTTAAATAATATATAGCTTATAGCTCGATAACCTTGTTCTCTCCCTTTGCTGAGCAAAATCTTACTGTGCCAGTCTCAAAGTAGAATGCTGGCATTACATCATCTTCCTTTGAATAGACTGAGCTGATAACATCAATGTCTGAATCCATTATAGCAATTCTTGCCTCACGGCTCTCATCTTCAGCTACCTTACCATTTATTCTAACCCATGATCCATGTGTGTTTAGTCCACAGATTTCAACATTACCATTTTGCTTAATCTGGTCATATACAAGCTTGTGATTGCTTGAAATGAAGTAAATCTTGTTATCATGTTCGCAAAGCACACTGATCGGACGAACAAAAGGCTTACCGTCTTCTACTGTCGCAAGGAAAAAGTTGTTGCATTCCTGTAAATAATCCATTATTTCTTTCATTTTCTCTGTCATATTTCTACCTCCACAGATCATTATAAAAATTTGTTTGACTTATTGTCATACAAATAATTTACTATTTGCATTATGTATCAAATTGTAGATAAAATCAACTACTTTGATTTATTTAATATTATGTTTCTTCATCCTATCTTCGTAGATGTCATTAATAATCTTGCGAAGTTCTTCTTTTTCCTTTTCTGGAATCTCTCCTTCTCTCTTTGCAACTGCAAAAAGCTCAGGATATTCCTTTGCCATAAATTCAATTGTTTTAGTCGTAGCATGTCTTCTAACAAAGAATGGTATTTTTTTCATCCATGCCTCTGGTACAAGTGCTAGAATTTTCTTTGCTGCTTCTTTATCGCTTATAATAGCATATGATAGACCCTTCTCTATTTGTTTTTGTTCAATTTCTGTGAAATCCTTCTTTTCCATTTTATCTCCTAACCCTATTGGATGCGTCATTTAATTTTACACAATGATTATACCCCATTTTCATAAATAAATCGATATTTTGTTTAATTTATTTTGATGAAAATTATTGAATCAAAAGAATATTTTTTATTCAGAATAAAGAAGACCCTTACATTTGCAAAGGTCTTCTCTTGATACTATTTAGTTTTAGACAGTTGCTATGAGCTAGAGCTTATTCCTCTTCCTCTTCTTTTTTCTTCTTAAGAGCTAGAAGTGTTAGAGCTGCTCCAGACATTGCTGTAAATCCTGCATATCTAAGTAGATTTGAATCGTCAACTGTGTTAGGTCCCCTTCCTCTTGATCCATTAGCACCACCATTGTTTGCTGGTGGAGCAACTGCAGGTTTTGAGTTAGCATCCTTAGGATTTGATCCCTTTGCTATCTCTTCAACATCTGTAACTCCATCGTTATCATCATCTAGATCTGTTACATCTGGATCTCCGTCTCTGTCAGTGTCTCTTTGAACAATGATTTCAATGACCTTATTAACTTTGGAACCATTAGGATTTTTAACCTCTACTGGGATCTCAAACTTTCTAGATTCCTCATTAGGTGCCCAGTTAGTTACTCTTGGTGTTCCATCTCTATCTGTATCTCTCTGTACGGTAATCTTAAATGTTTTAGTTGCAATATTTCCTGTAGGGTCCTTAGCCTCAACCGTTACTGTGAACTCTTTTGTTTCTTCATTTGGACCCCAGTTATTTACAGCTGGTGTTCTACTGATTTTGCTACCTGTATATGTAACTCCATTTGGAATACCTGAAACTGTTACTGTTGCAGTTGGATCGTCAGTGGTTACAGTTATTTCAGAAATTGCATTACCTTCTACTACTGTCTAATCTCTAATTGCATTGATTTCTAGTGCCTTAACATCCTTCCATATTGCATATACTTCTTTTGCATCAGTTATGTTTGTTAGGATATTTGCATCAGCTTCTGTTGCGTTTGCAGATGCTGCCCAACCCATAAACTGGTATCCATCTCTTGTTGGTTCTTCTGGCTGTGTTGCAGTACCTGCTACTGCATTAACAACCTTATCTGTGTTTGTGCCATCAGCCCACTTACCACCATTGGTATCAAATGTAACCTTGGTTGCGCCTACGTTAACCTTGGTACTCGAAACTTTTGGATTCTTACCATCTGGAGAATATGCAACAAGAATTACTTTATCCCCATCCTGGAATGTACCTGCAGGAATATTTACAGTAAAATTACCATCTGTCAAATCAGAGAATGGTATAGTTGTCTGTGCTTTGACTGGTTGCGTTGTATAATCAGTATCATCAGCAATGTACTTATATGCTTTTACAATTACATTTCCAGCATTTGGATTTGTTGCGTTTATTTTCTTTGTTGTATCTGCAGGGTTATCATACTATGCTTAGAGATGGAGTATCCTTAGTTGAAATAACACCATTTCCGTTAGGATCTACTACAAGCTTAATTGGATTTGTTGCAGTTATTTTTCCAGTAGGTGTAGACATACCCAGTCTAACATTATCAGTATCAATATATTTTAGAAGCTCCTTAGGAATAACTTTGTTTATATATAAAACCCATCCAGTGTTTGCCTGAAGAAAGTTCTGGTCAGGATTAAATGATACAGTTGACTTGATAAGCTTGTTCTTAGCATCATAGCTTACTGCTTTACCTGTGTGTCCACCTGAGAAATTACCATCCTTTGACTTAGTGCCATCAGAACCAAGTCCATTTACTCCTGTTCCTAGGTAGTACTCGTTTCCGTTGCTTGGATTACTTGGAAGTCTTGGCACATTAGTGTTGTTCTTTAGGATAAATCCGTTATCATATCCTGCCTTATCCCCTTACCATCTGATCTAACCCATACAGTTGTAAAGTCAATTCTCTTTGATGCCATTCCAAGACTATCAAGAGTCTTTCCATTCTTAAGCTTAATTACAACGTCTGTATTTGTAATAACGCCAATTAGACATGACTGTACAGTCTGGTTGTTAATTCGAACCTTCCATAGTGCACCATTTGCTTCTTTCTCGAACTGAACGCCATTAACTGTAATAGAATCTATCTGTGTGTAGAATTCGTCATCAAAGAAGTTAAGTATATATCTTACGTTATATGGGCCTTTATCTGTACTACCCCAAGTTCCTGGAAGCTTAGCCCACTTTGTTATAGTTAGGTATATTCCGTCACTATCTTCTTTGGTGTAATCTGTTCTAGCATAATCCAAGACACCATCGGTTTCACCGCTGATAGTGTAGTTGGTCTCATTAACGATTGATCTTGGCTGGCCCCCTCAGCACTTGCTGTGATTGGTGTCAAAAACATCATAAAGCCTAGTACACACGATACTAGTCCAACTGATAGTTTTCTCGTTCCATAGTGTGGCTTCTTTTCTTCGCCTTTTCGTTTCTTGTCTTCAATTAACTGTCTAAAAATCTCAAAACGATCCATTTAACCCTTTTAATAAAATATCTTTAAACTCACATACTGCAATATATACATGTGAGTAAACTGACAAAACAGTCATATATTAATCTTGTACAATTAAATATCGCTCAATTATTATACACATTAATCACTAAATTGGCACTGTTAATATTTTACAATTATTGATTATATGTGTTTAAAGTGCATCTACCGGACAACTTTTTACACATTCCATGCATAGTATGCATTCAGTACCATTCTTTCGTCCTCTTGAATTATCTGTTACATCTACGTCCATAGGACATACACGCTTACATTTTCCGCATGATATACACTTTGATGTATCACACTTAATTCTTACTACTGAAAAATAGCTTGTTGGTTTTAAAAACACTGTGATTGGACATAAGTATTTACAAAATGCACGATTGTCTTTGAATATGAATGCCAAGGCAATTCCAACTATATAGTAAATTATGTTCCCAACTATAAAAGATATGAACATTATTCTTTCTATATTTGCTACGTGTGCGAGGAATAGCGTTATAACAAAGCCTAAAGACAATAGAAACATTATGTATCGAATCCAGCCTATCTTACTTCTCACATGGTTTTCTGGCACCTTGTATGGTAAAAAGTCTAAAATCATGGCAGTCCAGCATGCATATCCACACCACCCTCTACCAAATAGCAAAGGTCCAAATATTTTTGCTACCGCGTAGTGAATAGTTGCAGCCTCAAACACACCCATAAATAGATAGTACCAGAAACCCTCTATCTGCATGTTCTCCTGATTAATAATCCCCAGGTATACAAGCATGTATATACCTACCAAAAGTTGTACTACACGCCGAGCATGTTTATACTTAGCAATAAATAAGGCTTGTCCTATACTAATGGACAGGCCTATATAGCTGAAATTCATTAAGTAAAATAGATTGTCTTTTGTTAACCATAAGCTAAATGCAATTATCTCAAATAAAATAAGCGTAGCTATTGGCATAAATTTCTTGTTCAACTTATATCCTAATCCTCAATATTTGTATTAAAATGCCCCTACTAAATCTCTATTTTAAGAGAATCGCCTTCTAAATAGACTGCCTTAGACTCTCTAATTGTAAGCTTTTGTTCTTCAGACATTCCTATAGTTTCTCCATCAAGAAGTGTAATATCTTAATCTATAATATAATAAAGGATATTGCTTAGAAAATCAAACAAATAATTGACATCGATATCACTATTTATGATTTCCATTTCAAGTTTTCCAAATTCTGCAAGTCCATAGGAGTACATGCTAGTTTTACCATTTTCTTGAACTAGGCCAATGTATATCCAAAGCTGTATTGGAAGCATCTCTTCGTTTAACATATCAGCAAAGTCTATGTAAACTGACTTTGGTACTAAAAGTGTTGCAGAGCCTTGATATATGCCTATTGCAGTATCGCAAGTTCTAAGTAATGAAGCATTAATTTTTGTAAGCAAAGAATACTTATCTACTGTAGAAGCATCACCGCTCATAACAGATAAAATTGCATGATGAGTATGTTCCATAACTTCTGTCTCAGCATTATCCCACATATATGAGAACTGGCAAAGACTCTCAAGCTCTTCAGATGGAACGGGTGCAGGCATAAATGCGAGTGCAACAAGCTCACCATCTATACTGAAGGTAGCGACCTCATCGTTTCCATCCACATCTTTAACATCAAGCTTCCAGTAATTTTTAAGATCATCAACTATAGCATCTAATGAGTAGCCTTCCTCACCCTTAAAAAGCGGCATAGAAAGAACAAGCTTTTTTTCTTCACTTACTTTGTTATTTTCTTTATTTTTCTTGCTAAAAATTCCCATATAAAGTCCTCTCAATTATAGTTATTTACGCTTAAGTAAACGTGACAAGAGCCCCTTCTTAGCTTTGTCTACATTTTCATCATTTGAATTACCACTTGGCAATTCAGTATTTGTCTTCTGATAAACTACATTCTCAGCAATTTCGTTTTCATTCATTCCTGTAGCTTCTTTCACCTGTTCCATAGCTACCTCTTGATATATGAGCGCACCTTCAGGATCGCAATTCATGATATCTGAATTACAACTTGAATTATTTAAATCAAATGGATTAACCTCCATGATTTCAGTAGCTTCCATGACTCCACTGTCTGTGCTAGCAGCATCTTGAAGAGCCTTAATAAATACCCCAAGATTTGCTTCACCGAAGGCATCTAAAATAGCGCTATGAACTTTTTCATCATTCTCAATATCAGCTAGGAGGTCCTTCACCTTATCAGGACCGATAAAAACACCCGATGAATAATTCTCAGTAATTGTATCGCTTCCAGGTACTGGTACCCAGTTAGGAATCACCTCTGCCCACGGCGTGCGATATTTATCCATCTCTGGGGCTCTTTCAATCAAAAATGAAAAAGCGGAGCCTCTCACATATTGATACTTGCGAAACAGGCCGATACATGCTGTCATCGCGTAGAGAATGCCTTTTTCACTAGGAAACTCTGTGTATCTTGATGCGATATCTTTGATAATAAATTCATATTTTTCATCAAAGAAACCCTCTCCCTGAGCTTCAATTACACTCTTTAGTATGCTTTCGTCCCCATCTTTCATTGCATTTACTGGCTCAAAGAACCAGCTGTTCATCTCGTCAATTCTGACTGGATGATATGTTATATCAAAACCCATTTACAATCCTCCTGTTTCTACTTATCTTTGTTATTTCTTTCCCTTAGCTTTTCTACTTTATCATTCTTGCGTTCTTCTAGCTCTGAAATTTGATTTAGGAGGAAGCACTCAAAGTCACCTTCAACATCTATGGTTTCATACCAATTGAAGATAACTATCTTTCCTTCTCTATCAAAGCAAAAAATTTGATCTCCATCTCCTATTACCGAAAAGAAAGGAATGTAGTCCGTAAATCCTTCATCATGAATTTGTTTCGTCTTGACGCGTATATCTAGAAATTCAGGTACTTCATTTGATATACCAAAAACCATGATTCCACGGCAAAACTCCCAAAACGGGGCAACTTCGTACTCTTTTGCCATAGGCCAGATTTCTTCTCTAACCTCCATATATAGACCACCTAGAGGAGACATAGTAAACTCCTTAAAGTCTTCAGGTAACTTTACCTTGAACTCATCCTCATATGCCTTTACATCTTCTTCTGATGGTGAATTGCCTCCACATGCGAATACCTGATATGTATCACGGTCATAGTTTCTAAAATAATCATAAACTTTTTCAATAGACATATATACCTCACTATCCTAAATAAATATACTCGCAAACTATGTCGCATAGTCCGCCATTTGCATCATAACCAAAATAAACAGGATATCTTCCATCCCCAAAGCCTGATTGTATCATTGGAATTGACAGTTCAGAATTTGGAATCTTAAAGTTAATCCAGTCACCACCATCTCTTTGGTACAGTGGATATTCCTTAGCGCTCTTTGCAAAGATTTCTGCAAAGAAATCGTCATATATATTCTTTCCTGGATTTGCTGCATTCCACTTTTCTTCAAAATCACAGTACGCATTTCTTGTTTCAACATCAACAATGGTTGCAAGTCCAGCATCCACATTAAATCCGAATATACTATCCTCATCAACATCATCAAGATTTTCATCGCCCTTTAGGGCCTCATAATATTTGATAGGAGTATTATCTGAGAATCTCACTCTGCTAAGAACATACCTATAGTTATCCTCGCTTATCTTTGCAACCAAAGTCTCAATGCGAAAAGTTCCCTTTGGTACAGATGTTAAATACGGCTTCTCATTCCTGTTTAGCCATACTAATGGGTCTCTTACGAGTATATCTCCTGTAGGAAACTTTATTTCCCCCATATCTAGTACAAATACTTCCTTGCCTTGTATTTCTTTCATCTCAAAGCATTCTGCATAATTTACCGGCGAAGTAAGAAGTTCCTTAACTTCTTCATATTTTGCATTCCACTCCTTTGATGGCTGTAGCTTTTCCATATATACTCCTTTGTTTAGATAAACTTATCCATTAATTCCATCACATTCAATCTCGTATTTACCGCTCAGTATCATATTTGCAAGATGTCCGCATAGATAATCAGGTTCTGTATCTAGATCAAATGAGAATTCACTATCTCTTCCATTTATGAAAATGTATATGTTTCCTACAAATAAAGCATCTCTAAAATCATCCTCAGTAATTTCGGTATCGAATTCTTCACTAGCAAATTCTATGCATTCATAGTTTTCCTCCATGAACGCATCGATTACATCTAACTTATTATCATTTAACCATGCAATCTTTTCTATGAACTTTTCTATTGCTTCTTCACTTTTATCTGCATTTTCGAAGATAACATCAGTTTCTCTACCCCATATATTCATTTTTCCAAGATATGCACCACTATAGATACCATCTTCTTGTAATGTAAACTTGTAGCCTTCGATTAAAATTATTTTATCCATGTATCAGCCCCCCATAATAAATAAGTTAATTTAATGCATTTAGAGCGTTTAAGATATAAGTAAATTATCAGCTATTTTTATTATATTTTCAATATAAATTTATAATTATATGCATTAAAAATAACCCTTGGAAAATAGATTAAACTAAATCCAAGGGTCAAATCTTTTAATATTATTTTGGGTTGGTAAAAAACTATCTTCTTCTCTTTATAACTCCTGCTGTAGTAATAAATGAGCCTGAGAAAAATATAATCATCATATACATAAATGCATTTGAGCTATCACCTGTCTTAGGAGGTGTCTTAGGTTTTGGTGGAGTATTTGGTGGAGGTGGTAATTTCGGTTTATCCTTGTTTGTAATAACATAGCCACTATCCTGATCGCCTGTTATCTGCACGATAAAATCTCCAGTCAATCTTTCTTTTACAGTGTAAATATAAAGCTTACCATTCTCATCATATTTAGGAAGATTACTAAAAGTTAGCTTCCATTCTCCTGTAGGATTAGGTCTCATTGTTTCATATCCAATGTATAAAGGATTATCTCTATTATCTTCAGTTGCACGATAAAGCTCTACTTCAATGCTTGTAGGAATAGCAGTAGCTGATGATACCTGCCATCTCTTCGTAACATCAACTGAGGTTAAATCACTATCTCCCATGATAACAGTACCATTTGATCCTATACCTGCGCCTCTTGTTGCAGACTTGTTTCCTGAGATTTTGACTCTTGCAAGCGCTTTTGCATTTGCGTCATCCTTAACATCTGTAGTTAGCGAAACATAATCATTATTTATTGCCATCAGACGTCCGGATAGCTTATTCAGCGGCACGGGATTTCCGTTTTCGTCCTTCCATAGATATGCTGTTCCACCCATCATAAATGGTGAAATTTCATATGCTGGATCACCGCTGTGTGTACCAAAGGCAGTACTTGCTAGAATGTACACTTCATTTGCAGATGCAGCATTGTTATTATACAGTGCTACACCGCTTTTAACGTAAATATGCGTATCTGAGCTTGGACAAGAAGCATAGCCTCCTCCTTCGAGCTGCGCGGTATTATCAGTTATAAGTGCATTTTTTATCTTTAGAACACCATTATTGAAGCCTGTACTTTCTGCAAATCCGTTTACGTATATTCCACCGCCTCCAAAAGCACTGCTTCCTAGTCCTGATCCTAGCATTTCATTATTTATAATTGAACCACCTGAGATTGTAGCTGTACCATGCGCATCTCCAACGCCAGCCTGTATAAAGATACCACCACCTGATGCTCCAGATTTATTACCACTTATGGTTCCACCTGTCATAGTCATGTTCTCTGGTGCATTTGACTTAGTGTAAGTTCCTACAGAAATTCCACCACCTACTTCTTCTGAATAGTTATTGCGAATAACCGCATCGCCACTAATATTCAAATTATTGAAGCTTGTACGACCAGACCATGTAGCAATACCGCCTCCAGATGCAAATGTACCAGGACTTGACAGAGCACTATTATTTTCAATAACTCCTCCTGACATGTTGAAGGTTGCACTTCCACTTAGGTATACTCCTCCACCCCATGTAGCCTGATTATTTTTGATTGTTCCACCCGTCATATTAACTGTGGATAGATCTATGTAAACAGCTCCTCCAACAGCTATGTTGTTGTCTTTTACGATGTTATTTTGCAAAACAGTACCATCTTTGATATCTACATTGGCACCTCTAATATATACAAGATTCCCTACGTTAGAATTACTGCCTTGCATAGCAGCCTTATTTCCGTCAACAGTTATATCATGAAGTGTAGCATCGTTATCAATTCTAAGAACATCACCTCTGAAAGATGGATCTCTTTTAAGAATTGCATTAGTTCCACTTAATGAAACATCCCCGCTAACAAAAACTGTACCTGTAACCCATATTGTCTTTACTCCCGGATTTGCTGCAGCAATCTCCTTAGCTTTCTCAAATGTTTGAACAGCATTTTCTGCCGTGCTAGCATCCTTTGTATCATCTCCTGTATCACCATTAAGATAGATTTCCGTAGCAGATGTTGGCAAAGCAGCGAGCGAAAACCTGCCCGTAACTAGCCTATTATTCACGCCCTCGCCTGCATAAGCATTAAATGTACTAAACCCAAGCGTAACAACTAAAATAGAGCTTATTATTGCTGTCAAAACCCTAAGTTTTGCCAAATCAAAAATAAACCCTGAGTTTGTCTTTCTCATATTTGTTCCCCCTTAAATCAAAACTCTAGCAAAAAATGATTATAGTTTCTAAATCACGGAATTGTATTTTTATCAGTCAATAAATAACTATTATTCATTTTTCGTAAAGTTTACTAATTACAATATAACATAGTTCCGATTTTTTACCAATACATTTATATTAATGTATTTAAAACATACATCATTATAAAATAAAGTGATATAATGCTATTTAGATATTGATTCAATTCTATGTTTTGAGGAGATTTTAATGGTTTCATTTATATTCGTTTTAGTGTTTTATTTCATAGGCATTATGACACTTTCAGTTACGCTTTTCATGTATTTTAGATTAGTATTTGCCGTTATAAGACATAAAGAAGTTCCAAGATGGATTTACAAACTTGGACAAGCTATTCAGGGACGAATGCCAATCAAATATGATAATGTGACTGATTTACGAGCTCTTGCCGAAGCTAGTTTTGCTATAATTACTTTGATACTGATAAACCTAGTATTAGGATATTTCTTTTATCAAAGCTCAAGTAATCTGGATTTTGCAATATTTAAATGTCTAAAATTGCAGCTATTTATTGTATTGATACATCGCATTGTGATGTTTATAGTCAAGTTAATTTATGTAAAGCTGTCATCTAATAAGAACATCCACCTATATTCTCCCGTAAACGCAATACTAGGCGGATTATTCATAACAGCCTTTGTCATCATGCTTAGCCTTAGTCTTTCAGGGTATCCAGAAAAACCTGTCAATGTGCAGATATCAAATGTTAATGTGACCATTGGAAGCACGAAGGCCTCTGAGCTTTTAGCAAATGGCTTTAGCTTTGAAGGAAATACAGCAGATAGCGAGATTACAAACTCACGTAATGATCATTTCTTTTATGGCAAGCGTGTTCAGCTAATTCGCAACGGAAAATCCTATGGCTATGTTTACTTAACACCAAAGTTGAATGATACAGACAAGCTAAAAGACTGTGTCATTACCCACTACCGCATATCCGGTGATAATAGTCAACTATCTGAGATCAAGATAAACAATGTTGATATATCAAAACTAAATATTAGTGATTTTAAGAGTAAAGATTTAAAGAATATCTATTCTCTAGATCCTTTAAATTCAGAAGAAATTCGACTTGAAGATGACTACACTCTGGTTATACAAACCAAAGAATATTCTTTATGGAAGAGATACAGAATAGAAGCTAAGTTCTATTCCGATGGAAAACTAGATAATTACAGTGTTGGAGCACAATATGAAATATGGGAGTAAGCTTATAGCCACTCCCATATTTTTATCTATTTATTTTTCCCAAATTATATTATTAACTAGCCTATATGTCTCCAAAAACGAAAGGTTGAAAGACTCTTTATCCCTTGTTATCTCTTCATATATATCATTGAGCGTTTTAGCCGGCGCGAGAATCCAA
>ERZ772960.1041-NODE-1041-length-23134-cov-15.500325_pt1 | contig 23134 bp, 15 predicted proteins | sample MGYA00580678_ERZ772960 | MGnify/ENA primary metagenome ERZ772960 (study PRJEB29015, sample SAMEA2737930) | human oral metagenome | biome: human oral; feature: human-associated habitat; material: dental | place: China | collected 2059 ... | reverse complement strand
ACAGGTCGTCGGCGGGCAGGTAGTAGATCTCGTCGGAGTGCTCGTTGAGGAAGCCCGTGCCGCCCATGATCTGCGGGGTGACCAGCGTCGGGGTCATCATCGGTACGAAGCCGTTGGCGAGCGCCTGATCCATCGCCATCGTCATGATGGCCAGCTCGAGGCGGGCGCCGATGCCCTTGAGGTAGTAGAAGCGGGCGCCGGAGACCTTCGCGCCGCGCTTGGTGTCGATCGCGTCCAGACCCTCGCCCAGCGCGAGGTGATCCTGAGGCTCGAAGCCTTCGGCCGCGAAGTCGCGGGGGGCGGGGCCCTCGTGGCGCAGAACCACGAAGTCCTCCTCGCCGCCGACGGGCACGCCGTCGAGCACGAGGTTCGGCAGGAGGCGGGCGAGGCGGTCGGCCTCGGCGTCGGCGGCGTTCGCGGCGGCCTCAGCGGCCTTCACCTGCTCGGCAAGTTCCTTCGCCTTCGCCAGGATCGCCGGGCGCTCCTCCTGAGAGGCGCGACCCACGGACTTGGAGACCTCCTTTTGGGTGGCTCGCAACGTCTCGAAGGCCTGGAGGGCCTCGCGACGGGCGGCATCGGCCTCGATGATTTCATCGACGAGGCCGGGGTTGGCTCCGCGGGCACGCTGGGAGGCGCGGGCGGGTTCGGGGTTTTCACGCAGGGCACGCACATCAATCATGCATCCCATCCTATGCCAGGTGGCATCCCGTGTCCCATATCGGTCCAGCTGTGAATTCAACACAACAGGTCAGGGTTATACACAAACCACATGCCTGCCATCCTCAAAAGCATGAAAGTTATCCACCTTTGGTGCATAACCGTGTGGACAAGATGATTCTGGGCGCACACCATACAAGCGCTTATGTCACGAAGTACAACGAAAAGCCACTTCACACCCCATCCACAGGGCACCCGCAGGCTACTCTTGTGCACATGGACGCAATTTACTGGGCACTCGCAGCCTCCGCCGGAGCCGGAGCGATCGGAGTCGCGCGCCTAGCAACCGCCCTCAGCCGTCGGCACCGCCGCCGCCAGGCCCTTGAGGTCCCCGCCTCCGTGAATGACCCGACGCGCGGACGGCCGCGCCCCTGGATCATCATGAACCCCTCGAAGCACGAGGACCCCCAGGCCTTCAAGGACCTCATCAACCGCAAGGCCAAGGAACTGGGCATCGACCACGTGCACTGGCGCGAAACTACCCGCGAGGATCCGGGCACCGGACAGGCCGTGCGCGCCCTTGAAGAGGGCGCGTCCGTCGTCATCGCCGCCGGCGGAGATGGAACCGTCCGCGCCGTCGCGGCCGGCATGGCCGGATCAGGCGTACGCATGGGCATCATCCCCGTGGGCACGGGCAACGTCCTAGCCGGCAACCTGTCCATCCCCGACGACCCCGCACATGCCCTCACCGTCGCACTCGACCGCAACCACCGCGCCGTCGACCTGGCATGGGTACGCGTCGAGGACGCCACGCAGGAATCCGATCAGCCCGCCGAAGGCGGCCTCCGCCTCGCCGCGCGCGCCGCCCTACACGCCGAGGACACCCGAGAGGGCGAAGCAGCCCCAGCCTCGTCGAACGAGCCGCACGCGGACGAATACGCGTGCCTGGTCGTCGCGGGCATGGGGTATGACGGCGAAACGATGGCCGACACGGATCCCGAGCTGAAGAAGCGCATCGGGTGGATCGCCTACGTGTGGGCGGGCCTGGGAGCGATGGGCGCTCCTCGTATGAAGGCACGCCTGACCCTGCGCTCCCCCGCCGCGGCCGCGCCGGACCCCCTCGGGATCGGCGACCAGATCTCCGGTTCCATCGTCCACGAGACCGGGGACGTCGCAGACGAGGTCACCGAGATCGAGGCGCGTTCCGTCATGTTCGCCAACGCCGGCGAGATGAAGATACTCATCCTGGCGCCGGACGCGAACCTCTCGGACGGCCTCATCGACGTGATCGCCGTTGACGCGCAGGCTGGCCTGCTCGGATGGGCGGACGTGACCTGGAAGATGCTCGGTCAGCTGATCGGGCTTCGCCCCGTGAACCTGCCCGTCGCGACGGGCACGGTCGCCTTCCGCCAGGCGAAGGGCGCATCAGTGACGAGCAAGGAAGCCCAGGTGTGCCAGGTGGACGGGGACGCAATCGGCGTCGCCCACACCATGCACATTCGCGTGCAGGCGGGCGCCCTCGACATCGCCGTCCCCGCCGAGCGTACGTGGATGGAGCTGCTGCCGAGCTGATGTGATAGCTTCCTGCGGCGCACGACATATGGGGCCTCGGTGAATGACGGGGAGCAATCCGAGTCATATCTGCGATGGCCCAAAGGGTTGCCCGCATCTGGGCTTGTTGCTAAATGGTGTTACACCATTGAGCGGGGTATGACACCAGCTCGGAGGTAGTGCAATGCTCCCTAACTGGTGCAATGCTCCCTATCTAGTGCAGACCTGCCCGATCTAGCTCGCTGGAGCAGCGCGTGCCGCGCACGCGCTTGTTGCCAAGTAGCAGTGCACTACTTAGTGCAGCGTTGCACTACTTCGCGTGGCATTGCACTAGATAGGAAGCAGTGCAATACCCCCACAACTAGTGCATTGCTGCTGCATCTAGTGCAGTACTGCAGGGTCTGCGCCCATTGAACGCCGACAGGAGGCACTGCCGGCGACAAATTCCACGACGACGCTTGTTACCGATGAGGTGTTACACCACTGAGCGGGGTATGACACCAGCTCGGAGGTAGTGCAATGCTCCCCAACTGGTGCAATGCTCCCTATCTGGTGCAGACCTGCCCGATACAGATCGGTTAACAGTTCGTTGGAGCGGCAGATGCCGTGACCCGGCTTATCCCTCAGCGCTGCAGACCTGCCGGGGCGACGCCTATTGGATCCGCGCGGCAACCCGAGCGTCAGGCCAACGGCCAGGACGGCGCGCAGCCAGCGTCCTCGCCCGTGCCATCCCCGCCGTGCAGCAGGTCCGCGACCCACGCGCGGCCCGCACGGAAGGCCTCGTCCGTGGTGCCCGGAGCGACCGCCGCGCGCACACCATCAACACGCGGGTAAGACCCCATGAAGCGAACCTCCGGCGAGTAGCGGTGCAGGCCAACGAGGGCCGCCTGGACGCGCTCCTCGCGGATGTGGCCGACAATATCGATGCTAAACGTGTAGTTGCCGAGGCCGTCCCCGCTCGGGCGCGACTCGATACGCGACAGGTCGACGCCGCGCACCGAGAACTGCTCGAGGAGGGTCAGCAGCGCACCCGACTCGTTGACGGGCAGGGCCACCTGGATGGTCGTCTTATCCGCGCCGGTCGGCGGGGGCACCACGCCGGGACGGGCCACGAGGACGAAGCGGGTGATCGCACCCGGATTGTCGGCGACGTCAGTGAACAGGGCCTCCAAGCCGTAGGTGTTGACCGAGACCGCGTTACACAGGGCGGCATCGAAGGAGGCATCGCCGTCCGAGAGCAGCTCGGCAGCAGCAGCCGTCGACGTGGCGGGCACGTGAATCGCGCCGGGGAACGTCTCCTCGACCCAGCCGCGGCACTGCGCCCACGCGTGCGGGTGGGTACCAATGCGGCGAATATCCTCGGGGCGCGTACCCGGCAGGACGGCCAGCTGGAAGACGACATGCACGTGCATCTCGGCAACAATGACGAGGGGATCGCCGTGCGAGAGGGAATCCAGCGTCGCGTTGACGCCGCCCTCGATGGAGTTTTCGATCGGGACGACGGCGCGGTCGGCCTCGCCTCGACGCACGGCCGCGAGCGCCTGCGGGGCGCTCGTCATCGGCATGAGAATCGCGCCGGCGGGAGCGACCTGGTGGACGGCCTGTTCGGTAAACGTGCCGAAGGGGCCGAGGAAGGCGATACGAAGCTTGTCACCGAGGGGCGCGGGGCCGGGAATGTTCGTCGTCATGGTGTCAAGGGTAACGAGAGCATCGCGCGCGGCGCCGCCTCGTTTCAGCGCCGAGGGTGCATTGTGGCCAATCGCGCGGGATTCGAGGGACGCGCGGGCCTCGTGCGAGCACGCCCCGGGAACGAGCACGCCCCGGGAACAAGTACGCCCCGAACGCCCCCGAGCAAGCGTCACCGTCTCAGTTGCCACTCCCGGGAACGCCGGTCGCGAAGGCGTCGCGTCCGCCGCCGGGGGTGATGTCACCGCACGCGGTGATCTTCCACAGCTTCGCGGTGCCACCCGCGTCGACGAGCTCGAACCCGCTGGACGTGTCGACTCCGTAGAGACCCGGGTTACGGGTGGAGCGCATGAAGTTGTAGTAGGCGCCGTCTTCTTCCTCATAGAAGTGCGTGATGCCGAGCGTGCGCACGACCTCGCAGACCTCGGGGTCGGTCGCGATGTTGTGGAAGCGCTGGGTGAGGACCTTCTGCGAGGCACCGTCCGCGTTGACTGTGCTCAGCTGCGGGAAGACGGCCTTGCGTCCACCGAGCATCTCGGAGTAGGCGGCGCCCGCGATTGGGTCGCCGAGGATGAGCGCGTTGGGCGCGGTCGTGTACTTCATGCGGCGCGCCATGGCGAGTTCGCCGGTGGTGGCCATGCCGGGTTTGCCCAGGTGCGCGGGGTCGTACACGTAGGCGACCGCGGTGTTTCGCGCGTCGATTGCGCCGAAGCCGGACAGGACGAGGATAAGGAGTCCGACGCCCACCTGGATCAGCCAGCGCGGCGCCTCGATCTCGGCGTCGATGCCGCGTTCGGCGAGGATGCGCTGCAGGGACCTGGTCCACGCGGCGTGCAGAGCGTGGATGATCGCAGCGGCCCCGACGGCCATGAGGACCGTCAGCGCAATGTCTTCGACGCCCATGATGCGGCGGGCGTCCTTATACCAGGGGGCCAGCAGGTACGTGCGCAGCGCCGAGTTGGGCGCGTAGGCGAGGCCGGTCAGGCCCGCGAGGATCAGGTAGGAGACGAGCGGCCAGCACGGCAGGGGTAGCGCTTCTTCCTCGTCGGACGAGGCCGGGGAGGCCTCGTCCGTGTTTGTCTCGTGCGTGAGTCCGGCCTGTTCGGCGGCACGCTCAAGGGGGTCGGGGCGGCGCCAGAGCGTGTGCAGGCGGGCGGTCGCGGCGATGCCGGCGATGAGGAGGAGCAGCTGGATGAGGGTCCAGTAGGTGGTGCTGGGCGTGCTCGTGAAGGGCGGGTAGGGCAGGAACGCGTGAGCGAAGGCCTCACCCCAGCCGTTTCCGTTGCGCGGATACTTGCCCATCGCCTGGATCTTCGACGACGACAGCGCGAGGAGCGGGGCCGCGACGACGCCGAGCGCGAGGGCACCCCACGCAAGGGCCGCGAGCTGGCCTCGTCCATCGCGCTCGTAGGCCCGGCGAGCGAAGGATGCGAGAGAGGCCAGGAGGGGCGCGATCAGCAACGCGAGGATCGAGAACGCGGCGCTCGGGTGCGCACCGACGAGGCCGAGGGCGCCGATCAGCAGGAAAACACCTTGGGGGATGCGGCGAATGAATGCGCGTACTCCGTCTCCGGCGCGCAGATCCGTGGCGAAACGCCGGCCAACGATGATCGCGGCCGCTGCGAGCCCGGGAACCAGCGCGGTGCCAGTCGAGTTGGGCCACTGGTTGTACATGGTGAGCGCGTCGGCCGGCATGTTGAGCAGCATGCCGCCGATGACCGGCGCGGCGAGGAGGGCGCTGCGCGACGCGGTGAGCACCGAGACGAGGGCTGCCAGGCCGATCACCCACACGGCCATGAGTGCCAGCGAGGAGACGTTGGCGGTCTGGACAACCGAGTCGTAGCGCGCAAAAAGCGCGACGAACGCGTGCCAGCCCGTGGGGTAGTAGACGCTCCTGCCGCCGTAGAGCTCGTGGAGGCCACCGAAGGGGCTCGCATCCTTCCCGTACAGGATCGCGTGCACGCCGTTCTGATGGAACGTCGGGTCCCACTGCTGGACAGGGTTGGCCGGGTCCACGCCCGCAAGGAGCGGCCACGCGGCCACGAGGAAGCCGACGAGGATCGCTCCCCACGTGGAGGCGCGAACCGCCGCCTGCGCGCCGCCGATGGGAACGCGTACGCCGATGGCTTCGCGCAGGGGAACTCCCCGCAGCGAGAAACCGCCGTTGCTGCGGTGGAAGAAGCTCAGCGCCCACGCGGTCGCGCCGCCGATAGCGCTCAGGCCGAGGATCGGCAGGGCGGTGGAGGGCTCCCACTCAATATCGCGGGCCGGGTAGGCCACTGACAGGGCCGTGACGAGGCCGAAGGTGAACGCGGGCGCAGCCGCAACCGCGACGAGCGACGAGCGGCCCCCGGCCCGCAGCCACATGAAGCCCGGCAGCACCAGGGCGACCATCATGGCCAGCAGGGTCGGAAGCAGCATCCACCAGGCCAGCACGGCTTACTCCTCCTCGGATGCGGCGCGGCGCTTACCGATCATCTCAATGATGACGGGCAGGACCGACGCGAGGATGATGACGCCGAGGATGAGCGTCAGGTTGTCATGCACGAAGGGAACGTTGCCCAGGAGCGCGCCCACGAGGATGAAGCCCGCGCCCCAGATGACAGAACCGAGCGTGTTGAAGACCAGGAACTTCGGGTAGGGGTAGCGGGCCATGCCCGCGGCTATCGGGATGAACGTGCGCACGAAGGGAATAAAACGGCCGATGACCAGCGAGCGGCCACCGTAGTTCGTGAAGTAGTGCTCCGCCTTCTCCAGGTGCTCCGTATTGAGGATGCGGGCGTCCGGCTTGAAGAAGCGCCGTCCCCACTTCGCACCGAGGAAGTAGCCGATTTGCGCGCCGATAAACGCGGCGACGACGACGAGGAGGATCAGGGTCGGCAGGTGCAGGCCGAGGCGATCGTGGAGCAGGCCCGCGGTGAACAGCAGGGACTCACCGGGCAGGACCGGGAACAGGACACCGGACTCGATGAGGACGATGAGCATCGTGCCCCACAGCACCCATGGCCCCATGGCGACGAGCAGGGTCTCAGGATTCTTAAACCACTCGATAACGGTGTTCAGCATCGACGGATCTGATGCGGTCACGAGTGTCGACCAGGTCACGATAGGGCCCTTTTCTGCCGGGAATGTATCACCCTAACCCTACCTTTGTTGACCGCGATTATAGGATAGGCAACATGAGGAAGCGCACGGATTCACACGACGGCTCGCCGGTCGCTGACACAAACCTCCTCTTCGTCCCATCATCATCTGACGATTCCGCGGAGAACGGGGTTGACGCCCTCATGGGAATGATCGACGACAGCGGCGTCACAGCGCCTCCCCCGCCCGCCACCACCGATTCCGACAGCGTCGCCGACGCGGAAGAACCCACCCCAGCCTCGTCCACGACCGACGCCACGGGCACCGCCGAGGATGCACACGGCACCGAGGAAGAGGCCGCCACCCCCGCGAGAGCATCCGAGGAGGCGGAGAAGACCCCCTCCCCCGCCACCGGCGAGATCGCCGCGACCCTACCCGTGCGTCGCATGCGCCTGCCCCGCCCCGTCTACATCGCCGACCGCATCACGAGCGTGCGACGCCGCCGCGAGGACGCCGTCGACGTCGTCATCTCCCTCATCGCGATTTTCTTTATCTGGACGATCGGCGCGCTCGCCAGCGCAACCACGCGCGGCGTCACCATGGACGTCCTCAGCTTCCAACTGGTCCGCAAGATCCTCATCCTGCCGGTGAGCATCACCGAAGGCCTCATCATTTTGACCACGCCGATCCTCGTGATCGTTTCGCTCGCGCTGCGCAGACGCCTCCAGGCGATCATCCAGGTCCTGGTCACGAGCCTCACTGCCGCGGTCGGTGGCTGGATCATCATCCTGCTGACGGGACTGCTCCCCTCGGAACTGACCGCGCCGCTGAGCGTGGACCGCGCACTGGCCACCCAAGGCTCCCAAACCGGCATCGCGATTGCGATCAACCTGGTCATCGTCACCCTGTGCGCCCTGTTCACCTCCGCGGGTGAGGCCCAGTCGATGAAGGCGATCCGCTGGGGCTGGACCGGCCTGTGGATCGTCCTCATCCTGGGCGTGCTGCGCTCCTCCATGACGCTGCCCGTCGCCTTCATCTCCGTCTTCCTGGGCCGCGCGTTCGGCTCGGGCTCGCGGTGGATCATGGGCTACGACGACCAGAGGGCCAAGGGCGCGAAACTCGTCGAGGCGCTCCTCGGCATCGGCATCACGCCCTCGCGGATCGTGCGCACCGACCTCGACACCACCGAGGAGCCCCTGGCCACCTGGGCCGTCGCCGAAGACTCGCGCGGCCACCTGACGCAGATGCCCGCCGACCTGGGCGACATGGGCGTCACGGTCACGCGCCACCCGGGCCAGGATCACTACCGCCACTACCAGGCGTGGAGCGACACGGGCCTCGCCTACGAGCTGATCGCCATGGATCCTGGCCAGGAGCTGACCGGCACCCTCCTCGAAATGTGGAACAACCTGCGTCTGCGCGGCATCAGCCGGTGGGTCTCCCCCTCGCTCAAGGCGCAGGCCGAGCGCTCCTCGTTCACGACCCTGCAGGCGCTGCGTGCGGGCGTGTTCACGCAGGAGCCGATCGGGATCGCCTCGGCCTCGGACTCGATCATTCTGGTCATGTCCGCCCTGCCCCCGACGACGCCGCTGACGGAGCTCGGCGAGGCCGCGACGGACGAGGTCTTGGACCGCGCGTGGGAGCAGCTGCATTTCGCGCACGCGCGCGGCATTTCGCACCGCGCCCTCACTCCCGAGGCCGTGGTCGTCGATTCCTCCTCGGACGTGTGGCTCCTCGACTGGGATTCCGGCGAGGTTGCGACGACCGAGCTCAACCAGTCGATCGACATCGCGCAGATGCTGGTCCTCACGGCGCTGGCCGTGGGACCCGAGCGGGCGCTCGAGGCCGGACGGCGCTGCGTGGGTGAGGAGACGCTGATCGCGTGCGCCCCCGTCATCCAGAAGCCCGTTCTTCCCGCGTCGGTCAATCAGCGTCTGCGCCGTTCCGACCTGCTGAGCGAGCTGCGTGCGGCCCTCGTGGGCGACTCCGAGGCCGAAACCGCGCCGACGGCTGACCTGCAGCGCTTCCGCCCGCGCACGATCTTCACGATCGCGGTGGCGTTCATTGCCGTCTTCATCGTCGTGGGCTCGCTGAACTTCAGCGACATCGTGACGACGGTCAAGAGCGCGAACCCATGGTGGATGCTCGCTTCTGCCGTGCTCGCGTGCCTCATCTGGGTCGGCTCCGCGGTACCGCTTGTTGCCCTGTCGCCTGAGAAGCTGAGCCTGCGGGAAACCCTCATCGCCCAGGTCGCGGCCTCGATCATTACGATCGTGGCGCCCGCCGGCGTGGGACCCGCGGCCCTCAACCTGCGCTACCTACGCAAGCGCCGCGTCCCCACCGCGATGGCGGTGACGACCGTGACCCTCATGCAGATCTCGCAGGCGCTCATCACGATCATCCTGCTGCTGCTCGTCATGGTGATCGCCGGGTCGTCACTGTCCGTATCGGTCCCCTACGGCACAATCCTGGGTGTCGTCGCGGTCGTCATGGTCGCGGTCGGCGTCATCGTCGCCGTACCGAAGGTGCGCCGCTGGATCTGGTCGAAGATTCAGCCAACCTGGCAGCAGGTCTACCCGCGCCTCCTGTGGATCATCGGCCAGCCGCGTCGCCTCGCAGCTGTCGTGGGCGGCAACCTGCTGATGAACATCGGCTACGTGGGCGCGTTCTGGACGGCGCTGCTCGCCATGGGCGGTTCGCTGAACTTCTCCACGGTGTCGATCACCTACCTGACGGCGAACGCGGCCGGCTCCTTTATCCCCTCACCGGGCGGTATCGGTACCGTCGAAACGGCGCTGACCTCGGGCCTGACGGTCGCGGGCATCTCCTCGTCGGTTGCGATCGCGACGGCTCTGCTCTACCGTCTCGTCACCTTCTACGGCCGCATCCCGCTGGGCTGGCTGGCCATGAAGTACATGGAAAAGAAGGACATGATCTAGGGCGCGGACAGACGCGCGCGGATCAGTAACACTATCCATTTACTTCAAATTATGACTAAATTTGAAGTAAATGGAAGCAATGCCTTCTCGACGAACATATCCACAGTCGCACCCTGACGACTGCCACCGCATCGCAGCACCCCTCGGTCCCCTCCCCTCTTGTCAGTCACCGTCCCCTTCAAGGGCACAATCAACCCGACGCTGAAGATCCGACACCGGATACCACTCGAAACTCCGGCCGCGCCGAACACGCCTCAAATAGCCCTCATCCTCGAGTCCACGCAGGTCGGCGTGCGCAGTCTGAGGAGTGACCCTGTATTTATTGGCATGCGCCGCCGCCGTCACCGTCATCATGGGATCACGCAAGGCTTCTTCGATGACGCCGATCTGACGGTTCGTGAGCGTCGTGGCGCGCAGGCGATGCTTCACTTGATCCAGCTCCTTGGATTTCTTTGCCAGATAATCGTGCAGCTCGCGGATTCCACGCAGAATTATCCGCGCATGCCAGATCAGGAAGTAGGTGAGGTCACCCTCGTCCTGCTCAACCTCAAGGAATGAGCGAGCGTACTGTGCGGGCGCTCTGTGCAGTAGTCGGGACACCGGAACAAAGTCCATCAGAAAGAAGCCCTCACGCAGCATCACCCACTGCGCAATGACGCGGGCCGTGCGACCGTTCCCATCAACGAAGTAGTGGTCGTATCCCATCATGAAGTGAACAATGAGCGCCCTTACGAGGGGTGGCACATATTGCGTCGCATACTCACCTCCACCATTCACAAAGGAACACAGACGCTCCAGGCGCTCGGGCAGCTCCGATACGGACGGCGGAACATGGAGCAGTTGCTCCTCATTATCTGTCCCGTAGATGCGAACCCTACCCTCCCCCTCCCGCTGGAGGCGGCCAGCATCGCCCGGATCATCGAGCGTCCCCTCGGTCACGATCCGATGCACCTCGCAGACAAACTCAGGAGTGAGCTTATCCGTGAGACGCCCCCGCACAAATTCAAGGGCGAGAAAGTTGTTTCGGATCATCCGCTCCGACCGGGTCTGCGGACGTCTCCCCTCCCGGAGCATCTTTTTCGCATCGCGCCTCGACGTGGAAGCTCCCTCCATCTGGGAGGAGGTGATCGCCTCCTCGTACAGGGAATTGATGAGGTACCTGTCTCTCGCAGCCTCTGTCGCAACCTCCCCTGGGAGCTCGACCTGACCTCGCGCCTGAGCGGTAATATCCTCATTCAGGCTCAAAAGGACATCTGGAAGATTGAAGGTCAAGGGCGTTGCATCCTTCATCGTGAAGGGCGTCGGTCTGGCCGTGGTCGCTCGAGCACTGCGAACCGCACACCACCACGCCTCGCGGGTGAGCCCCTCGGGCACCGGCTCAGCCCTGCAGTAATACCCCCACGGCCGATACTCTGGATCATCAAGTCCGCCAGCTAGCGCGCGAATAACAGACGAACGATGGTCCTCATCCATACCCCTGAGGCTATTGAGAACACTGTCATAGAGTTCAGCCAGGCGACAGGGCGGAGGGGTCGGCTTCTTCATGACTGCTCCGTTCACACAAACATCAAATTACTTCTAATTTTATCTTAATTTAAAGCAAGTAGAAACACAGTCACCTCGAGTCGCACGCTTTCACGTTCGAGAAGAGGAATAGCACGCCCCCACCTGCCTCACTCCGGCGCGAGGCAGCCGGATGTTCACCTACTGGAGGCTGTTGTTGCCGTCCAGGTAGGCCGCCTGGACGCCACTCACCGCGCGGATCGTCTCCAGCGAACCGGCGGGTACACGCAGGGCGTAGCCGCGCAGCGCGTTGCGATACTCGCGTTCCACGGACACGGAGGCGCCCGGGAACGCGGCGGCCACGGCCTCGTTGATCGAGGCGAGGGTCGCCTCCCCGTCAGCGCCTTGCGCGAGCTGGACGATAACGACGACGGTGGCGTCGGCGTTCTCGCTGCCAGATTGCGCGCTCGGGCCGCTTTGCCCATTCTTCGACGTCAGCGCGGTGTCGGGATCGACCGTCGACGAGGCCGGGGCTCCCGGAGCGGACTGGGCAGAGTCAGCGGGAGCACCGGACTGCGACGCGGGTGTCGGCGACGTCGCGGTGGAACAGCTCGCAACCGCGAGCGCGCACGTGCCCACTCCGGCCAGGAAAACGGCTGGTTTCTTCATGGTTATTTGCTCCTTGCTGTGGGCATGCACCGTCGCGCTAACGCCTCCAACATACCGCAGGCGCGTAGCCGGGGTGCTCGCAGCCCAACATCAAGCTGCGCGCGCGTAAACCCCTTGATACGCACGTAAACCCCTTGATACGCACGTAAACCCCTCGACATGCACGTGGGCGGCGCTGCCCACACGCATATCATCGGGCCCACGTGCGAGTTGTCGGACCCACACGCGTATCATCGGGCCCGCGTGCACAACATGGGTTGCGCGCCCGACGACAGCACGATCACCATAAACACGCATGCAATTCGATTGCACAGCTGCTCATCACCATCCACAAACGGTGCAATTCCGACGATACAGGCCCTTGTCACAACAATCCCTGAGGGAATTGCATGCGACGGGGCCCGGGAGCGCTCGCAGTGAGCGTTCCCGGGCCCCGGCCTCGTAAATCGAGAATCAGCGAATCACCGATTCAGATCAGCTGCGCACATCAGTGCACCCAGACTCCGTTCGCGTCGAACACGTAGGTGCGCCCGTTGATCACATGCGTGCCCGTCAGCATCGCGCCGGAGGGCGCCAGGTAGTACCAGGTACCCCGATCCTTGACCCAGCCGGTCGCCATCTTTCCGGAGGCGTTCAGGAAGTACCAGGTACCGCCGTCATTCACCCATCCGATGGCCATCGCGCCCGAGCCCGTCAGGTAGTACCAGGAGCCGCGGTCGGCCACCCAGCCGGTCACCATGACGTGAGAGGCGGGGTCAAGGTAGTACCACTGGCCGCCATCCTTCACCCAACCGCTCACGAGGGCGCCGGATTCGTTCGCGTAGACCCACTGGCCGTCAGCGCGCTTGAGGAAGCCGGTCGCCATGTAGCCCGACGGCCCGAACTGGTAGTCGCGGCCGTTGATGGTGAACCAGCCGCCCTTGAGGTAGGTCGACCCATCAGCGCAGGCGTACCACCAGCCGACACTGTCCTTCACCCAGTGACCGCCCTCGGGGCTCACGCACGGGCTGGGCGTGCCCGGGTTGGCGCTGGGCAGGTTGATCGGGAAGATCTCGGAGGGGTTGAGGCCGTAGTCCCACGCGAGGATATAGGGGTTGGCGATGACGCCGCCGGTGCCGCCCTGGTCGGTCCACGCCTGCTCGATGACGCTGAGCGGGATCTCCACGTGGTACACGTACCGGCCGTCGGCACCGACGCTCCCCTCGTCCTCAGTGAAGACGTGACGGTAGAACCACAGGCCGTCGGCCGGGTCGTGCAGGTCGACAGCCGCCAGCGGCGAGTCGTCGGTGACATCGAAGGTGACGACGAAGCCCTCATCCTTGCCGGAGTACACCAGATCGGAGATGACCGGGGCCTTCGTGTCGAGGCGGAAGTTGTAGGAGATCGACTGCCGGGCAGACGACGGCCCATCGTTGGATGCAGCGATTCGCAGCGTGTAGGCGCCGTCGGGCATCTGCGCGAACTTCTCCGCGTTCGCATCGAAGGCCGTGGACTCATGGTAGGCCTCGACCCAGGTGTTCTCCTCGGTGCTGGTCAGGTAGACGGACTTCCAGTTCTGGTGGTTGGTCACGGAGAAGACCGTCTCCCCGGCCTCGTTCGTGTAGGTGCTGGTCAGCGAGTGGACGCTGCGCAGCGTGCCCGTGCGCGGTTCGAGGATCGTGGGGGCTCCCGAGGCTGTGGACCGCGAGATCACGTAGCGCTGCGGATTCGGGTCGCCGGTGCGGTCGGCCACCTTGACGAGCGGGTTGTAGCCGAGGGAGGCGCCGGTCTGGCCGTTGACGATATCCGAGGCCCGAGTGTGCGCCCCGCCCACAGAGGCGAGCGCGTCGAAGATGGGGGCCTTGCCCCAGTCGCCGTAGAAGCCCAGGTAGGGCACGGCCAGATCCGGCTGTCCGTCAGTCTTCGAGGCGAAGCGCACGAAACCATCCAGGAACGTCCCATTGGGCGTATTGTCCGCGACGTAGGAGGCAAACTCACTACCCGGCGCGATGTCGATGCCGACGGTCGCCTCACCGCTCGCCGGAACCGTCACCGTCGCACCCTCAGCCGAGGCGGAAGCGGCACCGGAGTACGTGATCTCCACGCCATGGCCTCGCCAATCCGAGGAATGCTCCGTGAAGAAACCACCGTCGACAATCTCCGACAGAGCCTGCGAACTCAGCTCATAGGTCGCAGGAACACCCGAGAGGTTGTGGAGCGTGACATCAAAATGCCAGCCCTTCGTCCCGTCCCCCAGGTCTGCCTTGGGCCGAGACTGCTCGGGCGCACCCACCACCGTCGGGTACACCGACGAGGTCGTCGCCGCCAGCGCGTCCACCAGGCCCGCACCCTGCTTACGCGGGGAGTACAGCCCACCCGTCGTCTGCGCCGCATCCGTCAGAGGACGGGCCGTGCCCATAATGAGGTTCTGCACCACATCAGCCTGCTGGCGCGCACTCATCGACGCAAACAACGGATCAGACTGCACGCGCTGCAACACGATCGCGCTAATGCCAGCCATCTGGGGCGTGGCCATCGAGGTGCCCGAGGTCTGCTCGTACGCACCGTTCGGTATCGACGAGAAAACGTTGCCACCGGGCGCAGCGATCTCCGGCTTGAGGCGCAGATCCGGGGACACGCCCCACGAGGAGAACTCCGAGGCCTCGTAGATGGAGGACTGGGGCAGGACCTGGCCCTCGGCGATGGAGAGCGTGTGTTCGGGGGCGTCCAGCATGGCTTGGCCGTCAGCCTGGGAGATGAACGCGGCGGGCATGTCCTGCGTTGTCAGGTTCATGATGATGAGCGAGCCGACGGACACGTTGTTGTAGACGAGGATGCCCGCGGGATGCAGGTCGTAGAGGTTCTCGACCTTCTTCTGGTAGGTCATCTTGCCGCGCGAGACCAGGGCGATCTTACCGGCGAGTCCGTCCGGGTATTTCTCCTTGAGGGCGGCGAGGTCCTCCTCGGAGGCGAACCCGGCGTCCACATACTCGTAGGTGCCGGCGGGCAGATCGGAGAAGTAGGCGACCTTCTCGCCGTTCATGCCGCGCGAGCGCTGGTAGCCAATGTCCTTCCCGTTGACGGTGAAGGCGTTACGGATGAGCGCGTTCTCGACGGAGGCGACGGCGACCACGGAGGAGTAGGTGGCGGGTTCGTCAATGACCGAGGAGTCGGGGTCCGAGGCGTAGGGCAGGCCCTTGCCGGAGTTGTTGCCGTACCCGGTGGAGAAGGCGTTGCCCGCGGCCGCGTTGACGGTAATACCCGCGTCCTGGAGCTTCTTGTACACAGTCGCGTAGACCGTGTCGGCCTCGTTATCCATGCCGGCCGTCCAGCCGAGCGACAGGTTGATGACGTCAGGGTGCAGGATGAGCATGTCATCGAGGGAGGCGAGCAGCGCCGAATCCAGCAGCGCGTCGTCCTCGCTGCGCGTCACCTTCGCGACGATCACCTGAGCATCCGGAGCGGTACCGATGATCTTGTCGGCGTTGCCCGCCGCGATGCCGGCGACGTGGGTGCCGTGGAAGCCGGAACCGCCCTCGCGCGGCGACGCATCGTTGTCACCGTCCGCATAGTCGTAGGCGAAGGGGAACTTCTGCGAGATGTAGACGCCGGTCTTGCCCTCGCCCAGCTGGGACGAGAGCGCGGCGACCTTCTGCGGGGTGAGCGCGGGCGTTCCTGCGAGCGCGCCCGTGAACGCCTGGTGGGTCGTGTCGACACCCGTGTCGATGACGGCGATGACCTTGCCTTCGCCCTTTTGCGCGACCTGGTCGGTGCGCATCATCAGCTGGGCGCTCAGGTTGGCGGGGTCCTGCCCACCGTTTTGCGAGGCCTCGAGGCCTCCCTCGGCATCGAGGGCCGCACCGTCGTTCACGTGCCCCTCACGCTCGAGGAACGCTGCGCGCACGCCCGGGGCGCGACGGATCGCGTCGAGCGCACCGGCGGGAGCCTTGAGGGCGAAGCCCGTCAGGACGTTGTCGTACTCGCGCTCCACCTGGGCCGAGGCGCCGGGGAATTGAGCAGCCACAGCCCGGTTGATCTCGTCGATCGCGCCCTCGCGGGATGCGCTATCCTCGAGCTGGACGATGACGCCGACGACGCGCGCCGGATCCTCATCGCCGGCACTCGAGGCGGGCGCGGACTGCCCGCTCTTCGAGGTGAGTGCAGTGTCGATATCGCCCGCAGGCAGGGACGCCGCTGCGCCATCGCGGGCGCCGGACGGGCCCGCGGACAGGGGCGAGGCCAGGGTGGCCGGCCCGGTGACCGCGAGCGCGCACGCGCCGACGAAGGCGAGGAGGGCAGCCGGTTTCTTCGTTGACATAAGCCTTCTCCAAATGTGTTGGGGGACGGCGTGCCGGTGGCATGCGGTACGTCGGTGTACCAGCCGTCTCCTCACAAAATACCGCACATAGCACGGGTGACAATCACCGTGTTGCTTATTGATACGTGAAGCGCAGCTGAATTGTCTAACGCGACGGGCCCGGGAGCGCATTGCTGCGTTCCCGGGCCCGGACCCTTACCTGTCGGCAAGGCCTCGATCAGATCACGGGATCCACACGCCCGAGGCGTTGAAGGTGTAGCTGCGGCCGTTGATGGCCTGCGTGCCGGTCACCATGGCTCCCGAGGGGGACAGGTAGTACCAGGCGCCGCCGTCCATGACCCAACCAGTGCGCATGTAGCCGCGTCCATCGAAGCGGTAGGTGCGGCCGTCAATTACCGCCGAGGTGTTGGCCGGGTAGGTGCCATCCGCGTTGCGGTACCACCAGCCGATCGAGTCCAGCGTCCAGGCACCGGAGGGGGCAGGCTGGGGCTGCGGATCGGGAGCAGGCCGCCTGAATGTCGGAGAACTTGATGGTGAAGAGGTAGTGGTGAAGGCCATCGTCGGTGACATTGCCGGGGAAGTCGACGACACGATGGTAGAAGATCGCGTCGGTCGCGGGGGTTGCTGCCAGGGCAGGAGCGCCGAAGGCGACGCCAGACGCTGCTATTGCGCCGGTCGCCAGGGCTGCGATCAACGCCCTGTGAAATGTGTATGACATGCTCACTCCAATGTTGATTCATGCGAGCAATACCGACCGGTTAGGTTCATCGGCTCACAATCCGCACAATACTGCGCAACCAGATACCTAGCAACGGCTTACTGACGTACCATTCAGTAGCTAAAAGGCATTATGAGGGGACATGAGGGCGCCCTCAACGCTCTGGTCAGCATGGTTTCAACACGTTCACTGACCAGTGAACATATGTTCGTTTGACATAGCACATTTTCCCACGACCCAAACGCTGACATTCCTGAAATTACGGGCATAGAAAGCGGTTACTTGCCACGGCAAATACCGAGAGAGAGCGCAACGAAGTAGCACGTTGTCACACGTCAATCCTGACAAACGGCCGCGCCGGGCACCAAGCCGCGGTCAGACCCTACTGGCGGTCAGAAAGCTCCAGGTTCGCCCGCACGACGATGCCGATACGACGGACCATCGCCTCGTCCACCCAGGACCCGTCGAGAGCCGCCAAGCGCGGGTGGGACGGCGCCTCGTCGAAGAGCCGATCAAAGCCGAGGATCGCCCTCCACAGAGGGATCAGTTCTTCGTTATAGGTATGGCCGTGACCGCCGGGGGCGGTGCCCGCGACGGGCAGGTCGGCGAGCACCTGAATGAAGGTGACGAAGCGCGTGAACTCAACGAAGGGAGACACGTCGCGCCCCGCCCGCTCACGCAGCCAATCCGGCTGATTCCACAAGAGCTGACGGTTCCACCACACGACCGGATCGGAGGGGTGCTGAGCATAGACGAGGCGCGGGAAACCCCACGGCCCCAGCTCGCGCCCGTACAGGTCTGTGCGCAGGTCGGAGGGCTCGTTGACGAAGCGCACGCGCCGCCCGTTGTAGACGACGGGGGCGACCTCAGGGCTGCCCCTGTGTCGGGCGCTCGTCAGCTCGGCGTGCATCGGCGTGAAGGCGGGGGTCCCCACCCACAGGGCACCGTCCACCTGGGCCAGGGCCTCGTTGACCGAAGAGAACACCGACTGCGAGGCGAAGGCTCCCAGGGACTCGCCGCACACGAAGAGCGCGGGGCGGTCGGCCTCGTCCATCGTGTCGAGCTCGGCGCGCACCGCGCGGAAGAGGGCGGCCGACGCCTCCTGCGCGGGCTCGAGGCCGGTCAGCCAGTTCAGTGCCGACGGCACGTAGGAGTATTGCAGCGAGGCGGTCGCGCAGTTGCCGCGCGTGAGGAACTCGAGGGGTTGGACCTGCCATTCGTCGACCCAGCCGGAGCCGGTCGACGCGGCGATCAGGATGACCGCGCGATCGAATGCGCCCGTGCGCCGCAGCTCGGCGACGACGGTCGCCGCGGCGACCTCAATACCCGCCCCGCCCGTGGGCATGCCGGAGTAGACGCGGATGGGTTCCATGGCCTCGCCGCCACTGACCTGGGCGATGTCGAGCCGCGAGGGACCTCGGCCGAGGAAAACGCGCCCCTGACCGCCGACGGACTCCCACGTGACGGGCGAGGCCGGGGACGCCGAGCGCTCGGGGACGAAGGGCTTGTAGATGCCGCGCGCGGTGCGCGTGTTCATCTGCTCGGCGTGATGACGGAAGAAGCCGATGCCGCCGCGCAGGATCACGTTCGAGGTCAGGAAGAAGACGATGACTGTCAGGATCGCGACGCCGACGACGACGGCGATCGGGGGCGGCATATAGTCACCGAGCGCCGCGATGAGCATGCGCCCCACGCGGTTCAGGGCGCCCACGATCGCGATGAGGCACCATGCAACGACGACGGTCCCTGCGGTTCCCAGGAGGTACTCGCCGAAGGTCTCGCCCGGCATGTTGACAAGTCTGGCGGCGACGCGGGCCCGGCGATACGACTGGATGACGGCGTAGAGCCACCACATCGCAAAAAGAACTGCCGCGCAGGCGCGGAAGCCGATCTCGACGGGCTCGGAAGCCCGGATCGTCAGGCCCGTCATGGCGATGATGCGGGCACCCACGTTCTGGACAATGACGCCGCCGACGTACCCGCAGGAGACGAGGACGCCCGAGGCGACCGCGTGCCACGCCCACGAGCGCGCCATCAGCGATGGCGCGACGCTGACCGCATACATGGCCAGGGCCGCGATTACTCCCAGGAAGGACCAACCCATGACAGCATTGTGCCAGGTGGGCCTGCTCCTCTCAGGAGGGGTACGAGGCCGACGGCCCCACGCGCGACCGCATCGTCCACGAGCTCGGCGAATGCGCGTGCCATCACTTCCCCATCGCCCACTCCACGTTCCAGCTCGAATGCCCCGAGCACGCGCGCCACGAGCACATCGAGCATTAGCGAACGTACAGGCGCCGCTTGATAGCCGGTCAGTCGATTTGTAGGTTGTGACCATGAGCGCAGATGTAGGTTTCACTCCCGGTAAGCTGATTGAGGCTGCCCAGAGCATTGAAGCTGCCGCTGAGCCTTTCTCTCAGGCGGTATCGACCATCGGCGAGGATGTGACGTCCGCGTCGGAGGGGATCAACGGTCCGTTTATGGAGCCGTTGGGCAATGCGCTGACTACGTGGGGTGATTCCCTGAGTGTGTTGTTTGATGATTTAGGTCGTTTGGCCGAGGCCTTGGTGGGCGTCGAGCAGTCTTTTGGCGCGTGTGAAGAAGAAATCATGCAGTCGTTGGTTCAGGCGGCTTCCGGGTCGGAGTCGGGCGGCGGTGATTCGTCGGGTGGCAGTGTGTTCGACGATCTGATGCGGCTGTCCCAGTCGGAGTCGTGACGGAGGTTTATTGATGAGTAGCGATTCGATGCTGGTCTTTGAGGAGGCCAGTGCCACTGAGATGGCTCAGGCCTTCCGTCAGAGGGTCCCGGTGGTCAAGGAGTTCATTCCCGATGTGGCCGCTGACATTAAGGCTGCTGTGGGCGATTGGACGGGTGAGTCTCGTCAGGCCTGCGATGCCGCGTTAAAGCGTTTGGAAGAGCGTGGCGAGGAGTTGGCTGAGTTGTTAACCGCTGCGGCTGACGCGATGGAAGAGATTCTCGCCGAAGGCCAGCATGCTGAGTCTAAAGCGTTTGCGTGTATCGACAGTTAAGGGTTGCCAATCGTGAGTGATTTTAAGGTCGATTTGCAGGCGATGTCGTCTTTCGTGGAGTCGTTGTCGTCTTTTGAGGAGGCGGCTAAGGAGTATGACGTAGAGGATTGGGTTCCCAACTCGGGGATGCTGGAGAATCCTGAGGTGTGGGATCGCACGAACGCGTTCCAGGACACGTGGGAAAAGGGCACGAACGACTTGCGTGATGAGATTAAGGCTGCCAGTAGTGCGGTCAGTGGCGCGTTGGGTGCCTACGCGGAATACATGGACAAGTCGAAAGAGCACATGGCGGCGGTTGAGGCGGCTGCGCAAGCTCTGGGGCAGTCCCCTGTCGTCGGTTCAGGGGCGTGATCTGGCGTGGGTGTTGTCGCGCTGGGTGCGCCGGTTTTTGAGATCGGTGGGGATCCCGGTGGGATCTCGACGCGCGCTGCGGTGATGATGGACCGGGCCAACGAGTTCGGTGAGATTCATTCCGGTTTGTCTTCCCTGAAGTCTGATGGGTGGGAAGGTCGCGCGGCGGATCATTTCCGCTCTAAGTTCGATGTGCAGACCAAGGGCTGGCTGGACGCCCAGGAGGCCTTCTCTGAAGCGTCTGAGGCCTATAACTCGTACGCGACGCAGCTGGCGTCGGCGCAGTCCCAGTGTGATGGGATCCGCTCGAGGTGGAAGCAAGGCCGCGACGCGGTCCAGCAGGCGCAGAACAATCAGGCTGACGCGCGTAGCCAGGCCGCCGCAGACGGGGACTGGCCCGTGTTTGATGCCTCCTGTGATGAGGGGCCGGGCCGCTCAGCTATGGCGGCCGCAGTTGCTGATTTCCAGACGCTGGTCGATCAGGTCAACGAGGCCGGTGACCTGCTGATTACCGCATTGAATGCTGGTATTGCGAAGCTGCCCGAGCGCACGTGGTGGGATTCGGTCAAGCGCACGGTCGGCTCGATCCTGGGCGGTGCTTTCGAGGCCGTTGTCGAACTGGTGAAGCTGGTGTGGAAGCTGAGCGGCGGCGAGGGCATGTGGGACTTCGGCCGCGTACTCATGGGCGACATGACCCTGGAAGAGTACGACATCAAGCATAGAGAGATACCCGCCGAGACGTTGGCGGCCATGGCGAAGGCGCTGTGGAACGATCCCGTGGGCTTTATGACGGCTGTCGGCAAGTCGCTGATCGACTGGGATACGTGGACCGACGATCCCGGGCGCGCCATTGGTCACCTTCTGCCCGACGTGATCATTGCAGTTGCGACGATGGGTGGCAGCGCCGGCGTGTCCGCCGGCGAGAAGGCGCTGACCGGCGGAGCTCGTGCTCTTCGCATCGGTAAAGAGGTCTTCAAGGCTATTTTGCCTATTAGCCCCGACGACGTCCGCTCCCTGGCCAAGCTCGGCAAGAACCTGGTCGGCAAGTTCACCGCCCGCGGTTTGGATACGGCCGCGGACCTCGCGGATCTGGCAGACACCGCGCAGCGCGTGGCTAAGGCCGCCGACCACGCCCACGACCTGGGTCACGCCGCCAACGGCATGGCTGGCGCCCTGGACGGGGCCGCCGACGCCGGCCGCGCTGCCACGAGGGCTGGCGCGGCTATCGGGGACACGAGCCACGCAGCGCACGCAGCTGGCGGGGCAGCCGATGCTGCCGGTAGCGCCAGCCACGCCGCACACGCCGCTTCCGGTGGCGGTGGCATCGCCAGCGGTGCGAGCAGTGCAGGCCATGCAGCTTCCGGTGGCGGTGGCATCGCCAGCAGCGCGAACCATGCCGCAAACGGTGCCGGTAGCGCCAGCCACGCCGCTCACGCTGGCGGCAACGCCGCAGACGCTGCAGGTAGCGCCAGCCACGCTGCTCACGCTGGCGGCAACGCCGCAGACGCTGCAGGTAACGCCAGCCACGCTGCACACGCTGGCGGCAACGCCGCAGACGCTGCAGGTAACGCCAGCCACGCTGCACACGCTGGCGGCAACGCCGCAGACGCTGCAGGTAACGCCAGCCACGCCTCGCACACCGCAGGCAACACAGCCGACGCTGCAGGCAACGCCAGCCATGCCTCGCACGGTGGTGCGGATGTCAAGGATTCGGCTCTTCCGCCCACGGATCCGGGCCACCGCTCCAACGGTGTGTCGAGTGCGGCTCAGCCCGCCGCGACGCCTCATGCGTCCGCAGCCGGCGATGCTGGCACCGCCGGGCATGCGGCTCCCGCGAACACTGCCCCCAGCGCGTCTAACGGCGCTCACAACAACGCGTTCATGAATGCGGATACCGGTGGCGCCACCCACGGCGCTGGCAGCACTGCCAACGGCGCAACCAGAGCTCCTGCGACCGGCGCGGGCACACACGGCGCTCCCGGCGCAGGTACGCATGGCGCTGGCACAACCGGCGCACCCGCCACCGGTGCACCCTCGACCAGTACGGGCACGCATGGCGCTCCCGCTACTGGCGCTCCTGCCACCGGCACCCACGGCGCCCCGGCAACCAGCGCTCCCGCTCCCGGCGCAGGTACGCATGGCGCTGGCACAACCGGCGCACCCGCCACCGGCACCCACGGAGCTGGCAGCACTACCAACGGCGCAACCAGCACCCCCGACGCACCTACCATTCCCCCGAAGAAGCGGTCCTTCGAGGAACTCCTGGGCGGCGGCGACAAGCAACACACCGCCAACGGCACACCCGACGCCCCCACCACACCCAAGAAGGAACAAACCTTCGAAGAACTCCTGGGCGGCAGCGACAAACAGCCGCATAGTGGAAAGGCTGCGGCAGACATGCCCAGCACCCACGCGGATGAGGCTGCCGACGCCAGCAAGGCCGGCCACGGCTCCGGCGACGCAAGTGGCTCCGGTAAGGCCGATGCCGACGCTAAGCATGGGCATGATTCCGTCGAGCACGGGGACGCTGACCCCAAGGCGAAGGACCACTCCGCCAACGGCAAAGCCGACGACGCTGCTGATTCGACGCGCCACGGCGACAAGACCGACGCCGACAAGCCCACGTCGGACAAGCCCCACAAGGAAGAC